>AYRE01000066.1_pt1 | contig 13721 bp, 28 predicted proteins | sample 183791 | NCBI WGS metagenome assembly AYRE01 (sample SAMN02391470, study PRJNA226580) | bioreactor metagenome | isolation source: day 6 sample from continuous culture bioreactor with low C:N ratio... | place: Germany: Bremen | reverse complement strand
TCTGCCTGGCTAGTAGACACCTTCACTCTTAAGGTGGGTAACGGCGCGGGACTGTACCATGACGGTAAGGCAGGCCCTCTTAAGTACCTCGACTACGCCAACCCTCTAAACAGCCGCTATTACGTACCGATGCCTTGGGGCATGGTGGATCTGATGGCGACTGTTGGGGATGAGCTAGCTACAGTAGATAATGCACTAGTACCTAGCGGCTATGCTGGTGATATCAGTGTGGTAGGGTCAGATATACATCTTACTAATGTAGACTCAGGGTCTAACAGCAGAATTGCGGTAAATATTCCAAATCTCACAGTGGGTTCTACTGTTGTCGTGGAGTATACAACCCGGACACCCTCTACTGATGTAAACGCCACATGGTATATCAGAGAGGCGCTGGATGGTGTGGGTAATATTACACACTCAAGCCCGTCCTCTGATGGAGATCCGCAGAGAATAGCGTTTACCGCAACGCAGGAGCAGCAGTGTTTATTAGTGGTACTAAATACTATAGGCCACCCGATCACATTAGAAGATATCTCCATCAAAGAGTACCCTAACGCGGGTATCTACCAAGGCAACCCAGCAGAGCCTAAGACCTTCATTAAAACCGGTGATGATTGGTATCACGCTGATTCAGACACCACAATTTTAGGAGCTTAATCGCTATGTATACCTTAATACACAAAAGCAATACAGCAGCAATTGAGCTGTGTCAATCTGGCCTAGCCAGTAACAACCAAGGTGTTATGCACGATCCTTACTGGATCTGTAGCACCTCTGTTGAAGAGATGAACTTCCCTGAAGACGTATCTGCCCCAGAAGCTATTGCTCTGAAGTGGATCGTTGAAGGTACGGAAGAAGAACCTACCAATGTACTACCTGAATGGGATGGTACTGATGGTCAGGTTTATCAGATCCCTCAGGATTTGTTCAAAGCTTATCGTACTGATGAGACTATCTTCACTCCAGCAGCTCCTGAGCCAGCTCCTCAGCCACGTTATCGTACACAGATGACTGGTGCAGAGTTCTCTCGGGAGATCCTTACAATGGCTGAGTGGGCCGCTATCGAGACATTGGCACAGTCCAATGCTTCAGTAGCAGCTTGGCGTGATGTCACCCTATGTGGTGATATCTGGATCTCTCATCCAGATCTAGATGCTGGTTTGGTCATGGCTAATGAGTTATTACCAGTTATCTTTACAGAAGAACGAGTAGCTGAGATCCGTAAGGGTTTACTCATCGTATAAGGAGAGTTCATTATGTTACCAGCTTTACTTGGCCTATTGCCTTCCCTCGCCAGTGGCGTTAAGGAATACATAGGTAAGAAGCAAGACTTACAGAAGTTAACTCGTGAGTCTGAAGTACGTATCAAGACTGCTAAAGTAGATGCAGAGATCCGACGTATTGAATCCGCTGATAAAGCTGATGGCGTACTGGATGAAATCAGTCTACGTAATGCAGGTTGGATGGATGACTATCTAGTTGTACTAACCACTCTACCTATCGTAGGTATTATCATAGCACCATACACTGACATGATAGATGTAGCTACTATTCAAGCTAGCTTCACTGCTATGTCAGACTTACCAGAATATTACTGGTATGCGTTAGGTGCTGTATATATCCGAGGATTAGGCATGAGACGTATGGCTCGTATGCTTATTGATAAGATGAGTAACCCTTTTAAGAAATAAGGAATAAACTAATATGGCACCTCGTAAGCGTTCATCAGAACCTACCTTACCTAAGGTACACACTGATGACAACTTCCGTCGAACGGACGATCTAGAGCGTCTTGCCAAGTTAGAGTATGTAGTGTATGAGGACCACGATCCGTTGTTGGTCTCTCATGCAGCTGAAATCAAAACAATCTCTGATAACCAAGCAGCACAAACACGTCACTTGAAGAACATACGTAACATGATAGGAGCTTTCCTGATTGGTACAGTGTTCACACAGATAGGTTGGGAGAAAGCGTTGAAGATTGCTTCGATGTTTCTGATCTAGTAAAACGAAAAAACCCCGGTACCCTAGGACAATTAAGTCTTAAGGTGACCGGGGTTTTTTTATGTCTGTAACTTTTATCGTTGATCTTCAGGGATGCCTAAGATGTTAGACAGCTCATGCTTAGCCTTACTCTTCTTCATCTTCTTAACTGCATCCATCATAGCCTTACGATGTACCTCAGCCATAGCTACGATAGATCGTGCTTGGTTAAACTCTTGAGCTGAGACGTAACGGTCAGGTCGGAATGCAATAGACTCTAGTAGGAACATAACAGAGTCGATGAGACCAGTGAAGATAATAAATGCACCACCGACAACAACAATAGAAGGCAGTGATGTTGTTAAAGCTGTACTGATTAATGTCGGGATTGCAGCTGCGATAAGCAATGCAATTAGTAAGTGCATCTTAAAAAGGAAAGGCTGTAGTACATTGAATGTGAATGCAGACTTTAGTTTAGTCCATAGTTTTTTAAACATAAGTAAATCCTTTTATTGAGGGTCGCCTAAGATCTGATTAATGTATAGATCTACAACTTCTTTATTGTTATTAACATAGCCACGACGTCGTAACTCTTCCGTAATAAAGAACAAGCACTTCTCCAAATCATACTGATCAGTCGTCCCATTCTTCCCACCAAGACGGTAGCAAGCTTTGAACACATTAGCTACATTGAAGTTCATGTTCTTAGCATTGATGATATGCTTACACTCTGCTGTGTATTTATCACCACGATCATTGACACACTCTACCTTGTAGTAGTTAGAGGAGCCTCCGGTCAGTGCATCATCTTTTGTACTCATCTTTCCATACCCTATAATCTTCATTGAATAAAACATAAACACTTACAGCAAACACAGCCCACAAAGCTGTTGCCCACCACGACCCGGTGAGGATACAACCTAGTGTAAAGAATGTGGCACTGTTAAAGCATAAGCTATTCCAAACCTTATGTCGTTTACTTAACATGTCTCATATACCTTTACATTATCAGGGAGTTCTTTTATGATTTCATAAACGACATCCCTATCCAACTTTCCATTACCAATACCGGGGAATGGTAGATGGTATGTTATATCTGGATTAAGTTTAGCTGTGTATCGGAGGCTGTCGCAAGACCCTTGTATGAGGCTAAGGTCGGCCTTATCATACCAACCGTACTTCACTTGAAATATACCAAACTGTTGTAAACCTTTCCACTCGAACTGTAAATAATAGTAGGCTTCTAGATGGTCTATAGCATTGCCTAAATGCTTAGGTATTTCAGGGTGTGCGGTACTCATAGCTTTCGCATTACCTCGACCCATGACAACAGAACCATCTTTCTTTATGAAAGAGTTTGTCGTACAAATCCTAACATGGTACGGAGCTATAATATCTGTGTAGTCTATTCTCTCATTGACAATTATCATTGTTATATGTACTCCTTATACCACCACAACCCCTGCCAACTTAATGGTACAGGGGTTATGACAGGGTGACAGAGCCTCTAGCTCATCTGTTCACCTACCTAGCAGAGGCCTAGGTTAAATTCCCAATGTTAACGGACATGGGTTCCTTAAGTATCTGTTCACGCTTTACAATGGCACATTGGCTCATCACTATCAGGGATAGAGGGTGGGAGTAACTGGTGGTACAGTTAGATACAACTACTCCGGTCTTATACATCAGTGCTACCAAAGCCACCTTCACCACGTTCTGTTGTACTCAACTCATCTGCCCAGACGGCCTGCGGGTTGTATACTGGTACGATCACTAGTTGACAAAGCTTAGCTCCTATTCGTAGAGTCTGCTCAGCCCCTTCATAAGGTGCCTTAAGTTCTCCACGATAGTCTGAATCTATAATCCCAACACTATTAGTTTGTATTACTTCGTAGTTCTTATGGGTACTTGAGCGGGCTGTGAGTAATCCCACGTAGCCTTCAGGTATCTCAACTGCTACACCAAACTTAACCATGGTTGGTCCTAAGAGATGTTCACCAGTTATCTTGGCATCTTCACTTAGGTAGAGATCGTAACCCGCAGCACTATCAGTACCACGGGTGGGGAGCTTAGCTGTCGGTGTCAGCTTCTTGAACTTCAACTTCTTCTGCAACATCACAAGCTTCCTCAGTTGTCTCAGTCTCTGTCTTAGTCTCTGCTTCAGCAGCTGCTACTACAGTTTCCATGAAGGTAGTCATAGCTTCTTCGTCCAGAGTCTCACCATCTTCATTAGTGAAACACTCTTTCAGGTATGCAGTTGCACCTTCCAGATCTTCGTTCTTAGCAAGTGCTAGGTATTCAGCTACTACAGGGGTACGATTAGTCATTATTATCTTCCTTATTAGTTTGTGCTTCTTCTAGCACTTTAGCATCGATGATCATGTCAATCACAGGTCGACTGTGTACTCGATCTAATACATCTTTAAGTTGTAGTTGACCTTGTTCGGTCAGGGTGTTGCCTTCGGTGTTGAGGTAGTCTAGTATATCAACGATATACCGGAGCTCAACTTGGTTTACTTGGTAACGTTTCATTGTCCCGCCACTCTTCCAATCAGTTTTGCATGCCAGTCTGTAATGGTCTGCTCATCCTTATCGGACACAATCATAGGTGTTGTGTAGTCTTGACAAGAAATATGCACTACCATCTGAAACTCTTCAGCATACTTATCATAACGAGGTGGTGTAAAGAATACTACATCATGTTGATCAAACCACCAACCTCCTAGGTTCATCCAGCTGCTTCCCATAATCTTATTCCTCTAACCATTCATTCGGTATTAGTTTATCTGCGTACTGCCACTTGACTCCTCGGAAAGGTGCTCTGCCAAGTCCGTCGCATATTGTTGCGTAAGTTGTAGCACTTCCTTTACGGATTCGTTGTTTGCTTCTTGAGAAGACGAAACGTATATCGAGATCCGGATGTTGTTGCCTGATAAGGAGGTGTTTATATCGGTCTTCATAGTCCCAGATTCCTTTTGATTCTACTATTATCTGCTTACCAGATTTAGTCTTAATCACAAAGTCAGGAGTGTACGTATGGTAACTCTCAGGTACTGTGTAATCTATCTTGCCATCCTTAGGCTCGAAACTATAGACAGTCTTTTTCTTATTAAGTTCCTCAGCTATCCGTGCTTCTAGTCCACTACGATACGAGAACTTCTGATGTCTCTTCGCCATCCGTAGTCTCCTCAGTAATTATCTTACGGGAGTAAGTAGCCCATACCTTATACATATTTTTCTCAGTACGTTGGCTACCTGAATCATCCTTGACCCAGACACCTGTCTTCTTACAGGTTACTTCTTCAGGGTACATCTCATGACATACCTTAGTGTCAAAGAAACAACTTAGTGCTTGCTGCTTCTTCTCTTGTGACCGTAGTAAGATCTGAAGGTTCCCATCTAATACAGATTGTTTCATATCCTTAATATCCTTCACTTGTATCTGCCGCTTCTTTTTTCGACCGCTCTTCTTCCAAAGAGTTCAACCAATCACGTACATCATCCGTCTCAGTCTGCATCATCCAAAGTAATCGTGCATTCTCATGCATGAACATCTTCCAATAAGAACCGAAGCGTACTTCATACTGGTGCTGGCATACAGAGTATAGCTCCAGAGGCTCTGAGAGCCTTTCTAAGAGCTTCTTAGCGTTCTTCTCCCCTACCCTGTACAGTCCAGGGATATTATCCGTAGAGTCCCCCATAAGGAGCTGGGTAAAGAACCACTTCTGTCCTTCTTCTTCCGTGATCCAATGTAATGGTTGCTCTTTCTGTTTACCTGAACCCCATGAGTAATGCCAACCGGGAGTAATTTTCAGATCCTTATCGCGTGAGCAAATGACTGTCTCATATACAAGATCACTGAGATGATGATCAGGAGAGATCCCACCTTCAGGTTTATCTTGAGCCATACTCATACCGTCATCAGCTTCCCAATCCTCACACAAAGTAACCGGATGGTTCTTAGTGGCAAGGAGATAGTCCTTTATCTTCTGGTAGTGTACTGGCTTCTCAGACTTACGCTGTCCTTTGTAAGGTTTGATAGTAGCTTCTTCTTTACGGAAGTTATTATCACCTGTAATGAACACTTCGTACTCATCACAACCAGCTGACTCTTTGATCTGGTGGATCTTACCATCTACTCTTGACTTAACGAAGGGCCACTTGAGGGGATGACCTTCATCGTCAGTGCAAGAACCTAGTTCGTACAGGAGAATATCTCCATCGATCAATGCCTTCATACTTCCCACCTAATTTCATTGTCTGGGTGTGTGATGATGTAGTCCAGAGGATTAGCTAGGGTGCGTACACGCTTAGCTTCCTTTGCTTTAGTATAGATATCCAGTACTTTATAGTAGTGTTTATCTAAAGGACTCTTCTTGTCATACCATGTAGGATTACCGTAGTGTCCTCTGAACATATTACTCACCAGTCAGTCGATTAAGATTCTCTTGGACGTCATGCTTCTTAGCACTGTACTCCATGATAGCTCGTGATGTATTCTGATCTTTCTTCCAGAAGGTTTGTATATGATTAATCAACATACCTAAACTTCGGATGATACTTCGGAACCGTTGAGCTGTCTCTTCCTTAGACTCGTACTTGCAGGGGTCCGAAGACCTCTCTGCAACACGACGTGGACCTTTAACTGTATTAATAACCCGAGTCATTAGTGTCACCCTGATCAACCAGAGCGGCATCTAGAGCTGAACCGTTGAAGTTAAGTGAGGACTTAAGCTTCTTCTGTACGAACTCAGGTAGACGTTTAAACACTTCCATGTCTGGCTCGTCGAAGCTGAAAGTAACAGGCTCGTTCTGTAGATCTGGTACAGGGATACCTGCTGGTGCACCTGATACACTATCAATCTTAGGGTAGCCCTTGGCATTCTGTGATACACTTACCATACAAGCTGTGTTAATCAGACCGAAGATATCTTGACCGTTGTTAGATAGATCACCTGTTGGGTCTAAGCCACGAGTACGGGCATACATCTTAGAACGTTCGTGGTCAGATACTTTAAAGTCTTCTGATACCCAGTGTGGTTTACCATCTTCACGTAGAGAGTTAACCAGTTCGTATGTGAATGTTACTTTGTACTGAGATTCAATCTCTTCACCTTGCCATTCGAAACCAGGCTGGTGATCAAGGTCAACAATACCTACCAGACGTGCTAGGTGTGTGCCGACTGCTGGTGCGTCTTGTGCTGCGCCACCTTTGTTCTTCATTTTAAATGCTGACATCGTTATCGTTATCCTTAAAAATTAAATGATTGGTTAGGACTCTTGTCCTCGTCGATTGTGAAGTTAGCTTGAAGGAACTCACGTGCTACTATAACTACACGGCTCTCATCATCTAGCATTACTACACAGTCTGATACGTTTAATAGATCTGGCTTACTCCAGATCACCATCCATGAACTACCATCTGCATCATAGATTAAATGGGTTTGGTTCATGATAGGTAAGCTATGACTACACATTATCTTTCTTCTCCTGTATGATAAACTTACGGAGAGTGTTTTCAGATACGGTAGCAGTTCCATCTACAGATACGTAATCATGTTTGACCACATACTCTAGTATTTGTTCATCACTTACTTTATTATTTTCTTCTTCATCGAGTAGTGAACGGTACCACTCGACTGCTTTACGTTTGGCTTCTCGCCGTAGCCGCTTGGCAGTAGTCCCTCGCATCTTACTTCAAGGCACTACGGATGCGGTCATACTTATCAGCTTTCTCGCAGACAGACTTCTCTGTCTTACGCATGTAATCTAGCTCTTTATACATATCCAAGTAACGCTCTTCATAAAACTTAATCTTGTCATTAGCCTTACGTCGTTCGGTTCGGAGATGACGATTCTCAGTCTGTAGTTCTAGTACTCGATATTCATTTGTGATATCAGAAGTAGAACGGCAGCCTCGCGGTGTTGACATCCAGTAATGTGTACCCATATCTTCAATCCTTTTCTTATCCATTTCTTCGGAGACTTCGTTTAGTTTCTCAAGCAACCTCTGGGTTGACATACCATAACGAAGGCCATAAGTAATCATCTTAAATTGGTCACGATCCATATCAGTGTACCTCAACTTCTTCTATATCTATTCCAGGTTCGGTAAGTGGTAGATCAAATCTATATACAACTTTCTTATAACCGTTCCACCAAGTAACATCCTTAGTTACACAAGAGTAGTAGTGATAGTCGGGACGTTCCCAAGCTTCACTCTGTTTAAACTCTCGATACAATTCAATCCGTCGAAGACGTGCATCACGTTCAGTGAGGAAGACTTCATCCAGATTTGGTATGTGTTGGAACGCATCATCATCATACATAGTTAGTATATAGACTTTCATATTAACCTCAGTGTACCTCTGCCCATGATTTACCAACAGCTGCATCAGCATCTAGTGGACAATTAAGATTATAGAATGTTCCTGCTTGTACTACTGATTGGACCATGATAGACTTAAGAAGTTCAGATTGATTTGGATCACACTCCCATGTCTCTTCATCATGATAATCTAAGACCTTGATAGCACCAGAAAGTTCCGGGTTCTTTTGGATCTCATCATACAACCAGATACGAGCGTTGGTCATGATCAGTGCACCTGCTCCCTGTAGTAGGGTGTTCAATGCTTTGTTCTTCTGGATCTGACCGTGCATCTTACGCATCATTAACTTACGTCCGTCAAGACCTAATAACCAACCACGGCTTGATGCTTTCTTAACACCCTTCACTAGCTTAGCTAGGTTAGGATTCGCTGCTAAGAATCTATCTTGCATTTCTTTTCCGACTGCCCGCTGCTGATCTTCCGTACCGTCAGGTAACATGATTGATCCGAGCTTGGCTTGACCGGCACCATACAAGAAAGCATAGATAAACGTTTTGGCCTGGTCTCTTGTCTCCAGTCCGGCCATCTCTTGATTATAGGTATGGATATCACCGGACAGTATTTGTTCGGTGTAAGCTGGATCGTTGAGATAGTGAGCAAAGCAGCGAAGCTCAAGACCACTAGCATCCCGGCCCACAACAACCCTGTCAGTAGGAGAGCTAAAGAGGCTACGCATTTCAGTACCAAAGAAAACACTCTGTTCATTTGGATACCATATTAAGTTATGTTGTTTGTCTGAGTTAGCTTTAGGTACATTAGCTACACCGATATGACGCATGCGACCGGTTGGTGTTCCTTGAGGATTTGCAGCAGCTGGTACTCTATGATCGTCACGACACTTGCCAATCCAACCTTCGATCTGAGATCTCCGATGTCGTGATTTACTTCGACTTGTAAGGATGTCCCCGATTCCGTCTGGAAGTTTAGCCAATGATGTGTCTGTGAGCTTAGGACTAGTACGGACAGGATTGCCTTCAACATCAACGTCTGTCTTGTGGTGATTCCATTCATCAGGTTCCCATCCTTTGGTGTATAACCATTCCTTTAGTTGCTTCTCACTACCAATGTTAAGTTCGTTCCACTCGATACGGGAGAAGGGGCCTTCGACTATATGTACTTTATGACGATCTGTAAACTCAAAGGTAGGGTCATATTCTAAATCATCTGGATAGTACCAGTCTGTGGTAGCCTTAGTGTACTCACCATTCTTCTTGAAAGGTTTGTTAACACTAACACCTTTCTGCTTAGGCTTAGCTGGTGCCATTCCTTGGATGTATTCATCAGCCTCATCTACGATAGTAGTGAGTGTGTCGACATACTCTTCAGCTTTCTCTTTCTCAAAGTACACACCATTCATCTCTTGTTCATGCATGATCTGAGCTGAACGATGTTCTTGGTACAGAGCTAATGCCCAGTTGTGATCCGTATAGTTCTTCTTATCAAAGATAGACTTGGTAAAGTCCTTGACACTTGCTTCTTCGCATAGCATCTTATACATTAAGAACTGGATCTCAACATCTTCCTTGCATCGGTGTAGCATCTCAGGTGAGAACGTAGACCAATCCGTATGGTCAGGCTTCCACCGTCCTAGCCGCTTACCCCAAGCCTCGACACCATGTGGTGCACGAGTGCCATGTACAGGAGCACGGTCGGGATTGAGTATACGAGACATAATAAGAGTATCAATAATCTCTTGACCATCTTTCGGTACCCAGTTACATACTTTCTTTAGGAATGCTATATCAAATGTTGTACCGTTGTGTGCAAAGATTGTGGTACAATTGTTGAGGAATGTCTCAAGCTCATCAGACCAGCCAATGAACTCGTACATCTTGAGAGTTTCTATATCCTTGAAGACAGCACAGTGAAGAACTGTGGCCTGATGAAGCAAACCATCTGCTTCCAAATCCATTATTACTTTCATAGTGATACCTCATGTGCTACAGTATCTACGATTAGGTACCACTGTCCTTGGGCACCTCGGGATATTACAAATGTCTGGTTAGCTTCAATGTTAAGATCAGTCAGGGCTTGCTCTAGTTTACCGTGATCAAATTCAAACATGATTACAATCATCCTTTGCTACTAGATTTTCTTCGTAGCCACAGTCGTGGCATCTCTGAATACCTTTACCTTGATACACTATGAAGGTGTGACCTTCTTGGTAAATGCATTCAGGTCTTTGACTCTTAATGTAGTCAACAAGTTCCCAGTATCTTTCATCTTCAGTCATTTGATTGACTCCGGAAGATTGCTTTCTTAGCACAATCCCAGCCGTCGTACCAAAGTTTCTTTAGCTTACCATCCTTGTAAGGGCAGGAGGCTGGGTCTTTCTTATCGTACGCTGCATCCACACCTTCTTGATGTGCTGCTGTACAATTATCTTTTCGTGTTGTCATGATATATGTTTCCAAGTTAATCGTGCACACATGTTGTAGATGCATTGAAGTGTGACGTTGTGTTGGAGGGAGATCTCTTTATAAGTACGGCCTGCTTTACGTTGTTCTCGTATAGCCTGCACCTGTTCTTCAGTGAATTTACTATTATACCTGCGAGATCCTATAGGAAATGTTCCTGACTCTACTGAGTGTAGGATATTTTGTTGAGGTGTACACCACTCTAGATTATCTACCCGAGGGTTAGTTTTGTTAGAATCTAAATGGTTTACGTGAGGTAAGTTATTTGGGTTAGGAATAAAGGCTTGTGCTACCAGTCTATGCACTTGTTTATGCTCATATACGTAGTTCCTATGTAGCTTAGTGCAGGGGTATCCTCGTCTCATATCTAGTTTACGGATAAGTTCCTTAGTCCAATAGAAGCCGCCATTGGGTAATGGTTTTTGTATAGAGAGTGTCTTGACTCTACCGAGATTACTTACTTGGTAGAGACCTACATAGTCTTCTATATCTTTCCAGATCTCTTCCATAAGATTCCCTTAATAATTCATAGGTGTTGCTGACATGTTAGGCTTAAAGCCACGTTTACTTGGTCGGTAATTTTGAGGCTTGGGGACAGGATTCATTCGACCGGTCTGGTCATCAAAGTTGAGGTAATCTGCTGTACCTGTACGTCCAGTGAATCGACACTTGAGTACGGTAAGTTCGGAAGTGTTAGCACAGAATCTATCTTCGTGCTGTTGGTTACGGGCTATGGCTAAGACCATCCAGCTTAATTGCTTGAGGGTACCACTACCACGTAGGTCATCGAGGGTAGGAACGTATCCTTCCTCGAATGGTTTATCTTGTGTCTTCTTAAGGTGGACAATAAGGAAGATAGTAATGTTCAATTCTTTTACCATCTTCGCAAGCTTGGTCATAATAGTATCAATACGCTCTCGTTCTCCACCTTCTGCGGCGAACTCAGAAACAATAATCGAGAGGTGGTCGAGGAAGATAATCTTATGTCCTGTGGCAGCGAGGAATCTAACTTTGGAAAAAAGATTATCGTCGTCGAGCCCTCCGAAGTAGTCGTAACCAGTCCAACGTCCGCTGTTGAAAAAGTAATTGAAAGCTTCTCTCTCTTCGTCGGGATCAACTGATACGTCTGGGAGTGTGATTCGTTTGTTGAGTTTGAGGGACATGAGTCCAGCAATAGAGTCTCCAACGTCTTCCTCCAAGGCTATGTCTGCCATTTTAAAATCTGTTGTTTCAAAGAAATGGTATTTAAGCTCGCGCATTACTTGTGTCTTGCCGACACCGGAGCCTGCTGTGATGGTAACGAGTTCACCCATACGTATGCCGTATGTCTTCTCGTTCATTGATGCCCAACCTTCGGGCCAGTGGAAACATTCTTGGTTCTTACCATCCTTGTAACGATCCCAACAGTCGTTGTAATTAACTATTGAGTCCGGCATGTACATCTTGGCATGCTTCATTACATCCCACTTCAACTCATCTGCCTTCCCTTTGATGAGCATGTCGTTAGGATCTTTCTCAGAGTACGTTGCTATGTGTACCTTACCTGCTAGTAGTTTACACGCATCGTCTACTGCTGCTTGACCGGGGTCGTCCATATCAAAGCATAGTACTACCTTGTCGAACGAGTCGACGAATTCCATGGAGAGAGAAATATCTTTGGCCGCAGAAGCCGCGCCATGAGAGAGGGACACAACAGACGGTTCCCATCCCGGAAGACCCGACAGTTCTTTGAGCACTTGGTAGAGTGCCAAGCAGTCAAGCTCGCCTTCTGTAATGTAGAGAGTTTTTCCGTTAGGTTTGACGACGTGAGCACCGAAGAGTTCGGCCCCTGTGCAATCGCCTTTGCTAAACATCTGTTTAGATTCGATGATACGTTGTTTGTATCCACTGAACTTCCCCTTCTTATAGTAAGGATACATATGTGTGACTGGTTCGCCATTGGTTTCTGATAGTGTAACTCGTACGCCATAGCGTTCGCATGTTTCTTTTGTGATGTATCTATCTTTAAGATCCCGGAATGGGTAGATAGAGTATTCGGACAGAACGTCCTGAGGGTGTGCTTGTTTTGTAGATGTGTTCAGAGGAACGTGCTTCTCAAAGACTAATGGGAGCTGACCCGTACTGGTATTAGATGTAGATTTAGCAAATACCGTAGCTGCGGATGTTGATTCGAATCCGGGTGGGTGATCCACATAGGCTTTACAAGAGAAGCACGTTGCGTCATGAAAGAGCTTGCCATCCTTGGTAGTCTTTTCGTAGATGCGTAATGCATCAGAGCTGCCACATCCTTCATGCGGGTGCAATCCGGGTACCAACTCCTTACTAATTATGTTATCGCTGTTATACTTTCGCATGTACAATACTACCTATATGAGAGGGATTGTCATATGCAAGAGACTTGTGCCCCATGCATTAGTAAGCATAGGACAACAGGGGAAGTCTTTTAGTTCCCCCTGCAGCACATAATATTTATTGTCCACGAGATATAGCAGCAGCTGATTTCTTAGAAGCATCTTCCAGCTCCATAATAAAATCAGTGCCATCCTTGAATGAGATATGCCACTCAGGTACAATGGCAATGATATCTCCGTGACGATTAGTGATCTTCTTCCAGTCAGTGCGGATAGCTTTTAGGATATCGCTATGCTGGTTGATAATCTGTTGCGTCACACGCTCATGTTCAGAGCGCTTGGGATTTACTACGGTGGGTGTGGTGCGTACACGTTCTAGTGCTGACATAATATGTTTCTCCCTATGGGAACTATCTTATCAGTACCCCGAAGGACACTCATAGGATAGCTCCCGTATGTGTAGTACACCAACTGACTACACACACTTAGGGTTATGTCTTACTACACCCACATAAAGTTTACGCTAGAGCTAGGCCCCATGCAAACTTACCTGCCTCCCACATAGCACCTGCTACAGTACT
>AYRE01000065.1_pt1 | contig 13750 bp, 11 predicted proteins | sample 183791 | NCBI WGS metagenome assembly AYRE01 (sample SAMN02391470, study PRJNA226580) | bioreactor metagenome | isolation source: day 6 sample from continuous culture bioreactor with low C:N ratio... | place: Germany: Bremen | reverse complement strand
TAGTTGGTGCTTTAGGTGCATTTATTGCTGGATCTAATACTGTATCAAATATGATGTTAGCTCAGTACCAGTTTGGTGTTGCGGATGCATTAGGAATTTCAACTGCATTTATGGTTGCACTTCAAGCTGTTGGTGCAGCTGCAGGTAATATGATTGCAATTCACAATGTTGTTGCTGCTTCTGCTACTGTTGGTTTATTAGACCAAGAGGGTGAAACATTAAGAAGAACTGTAATTCCTACAATTTACTATTGTTTATTAGCGGGTATTATTGGTCTTATTGGTATGTATTCATTACACTTAGTTGATCCATTAATGGGTTAATTGTTTTATAGAGAAGATATTCTTATCTTCTCTATATCTCTGCTTATAGCTCTCTTAAAAACAAAATAAAACTTCATTAAAGCCCATTTTATAGTACTTTTAACCTATTCATAATTTTATATATGTTAGTGTGTTAACAATAAATATAACAAATATATTGAAGGTTAATAATGCTAGAGACTTTATTTGGCAAAAAAGAAACATTAGAAGAAATAATAATTAAAAAACCATTCCATGAAAGTTCTGTACATAAAAGACTTTCTAAGTTTGAGTTAGATGTAAATAACCCTTTTTTACTTCACTTATGCGCTAAAAATGATTGTGCGGATGCAATCTCATATTTAGTAAGAAAACAGAATATTAATGTAAATGCATTAAATGCTGATGGAGAGAATGCACTTTTTATTGCAATTCAAAATAATGCAGCATCAGCTGCAAGAGCACTAATAGTTGATAAGGTAGATATAGAACATACAAACCTTAGAGGTACTTCTGTTTTACATCTTGCTGCAAAACATAACCTTATGGATATTTTCAATATTTTACTTAATACTGTAAAAGATATGAAACAAGTTGATAAATATGGAAGAAATGTTCTTTTTTATGCAATTCAATCAACAAATATTGATATGGTTAAAAGAGTATTGGATATTACTGATATTGATATTAACTATAGAGATAATGAAGACAATACTATTTCTCATTTAAAAGAAGCTGCTTCAAGTAGAGAACTATTAAATATACTATTAAAGCAAGGTCTAAATATTGATGCTTTAAATAGTAAAAATGAAGATTTTATTTATATAAATTGTTTAGATTTAAATTTAGCAGAAGACATTATTCATTATGCATTGAAAAAAAGTATTAATATTAATAAAGAGTACGAACTTATTGGTAATAATATATTAAGAAGAATAATAAATAAAATTTTATCAATAGATATTCAGATTTTTGAAAACAAATCTATAGCTTCAAAATATCAAGATAGATTCTTGACTTTCTTAGATCATGGTATTGATGTAAATAGTCTAAATGAAGATGATGAAAATATTTTATTTGAAATTGTTCGTTCAGGAAATGATTTAGTATTAGAGTTTATGTTAAATAGAACAAGAGTAAATATTAATCAAATAAATAAGTATGGACAAAACTTATTAGATATTGCAATCTTTTATGTAAAACCAAATAATGAATTAATTAAAGCATTAATTTATTCAAATATTGATTGTACTATGAGAGATAAAGATAACTTCAATGTTATTGAAAAACTTGTTGATCTAATAATGAGTGATGCACTACCTAATAGGCCAAGAAAAGTAGGGAAATTAAAAAGTTTTAAAAATGTAAATTATAATCAAGTTTTAAATCTTATTTTGGATTATTCTAAAATTGATATTAATACATTAACTTTTGATGATGATCCAATTATTTTTGAAGTTGCTAATTCTTTTTATACTCCACTTTTAGAGGTATTTAAAAAGTATGGAGCAAATTTAAATATTAAATCAAAAAAAACAAATTTAAATATTTATTATAAAGTTTTAGAAGCTGGTAGAAATGCAAAAGATGAAAAGATACTATTTCTAAAGACTTTAAATTTCTTAGTTGCTTCAAATGTTGATCTAGATTTTAGAGACTCTTTTGGTGGAACAGTTATTCATAAAGCTATTTTAGACCATGATTTACAGGTTATAACTGTACTTACAAAAAAAGTTGTCGATTTTTCATCAAGAGATAGAAAAGGAAGAACTTATATTCATAATACAGTGTGGAGTGAAAAAGTTGATGTACTTAAAAAAATAGCATTTAAAGACAGAAACTTAATTAATACTCCTGATAAATTTGGACTTTTACCTATTAACTATGCGGTTATTATGGGGAAGAAAGATATTGTATTTACATTGATTAAATTAGGTGCTTATTTAAATAATCCAAATAAAATTAATGAACAATTTAAAGAACAGTTTTTCTGTAAATTAGGAAGACTTGATGATATTCTAAACTCTTCAATGAGTGCAAATGAAAGAACTTTAATGACAAAACTTGTAAAAAGTATGCAAGAAGAATTAAATATTAATTAATCTTTATTTATGGGTAGAGTTACTAAAAACTCTGCTCCTAAATGCATTTGCCCTTCATATTCAAAACGAACATTTTTAACTTTTAAATCTCCACCTATATTTTTATTCAAAATACTTTTAGACATATATAATCCAAGTCCAGTTCCTTGTTCACCTTTTGTGGTAAAATAAGGCGTGAAAATATTTTTTAATACTTCTTCATCTATACCATTTGCATTATCTTTAATAGATATACAAACACTATTTTTATTTTTATATGTTTTAATTATGATTAATTTTGTAGAAAACTCTTTTCTTTCAAGTAATGCTTCTTTTGCATTTTTAAAAATATTTATAAGAACTTGAAGTAGTTCATTTTCTAAACTTTTAATAGAGAAGTTTTCAATCTCTTTTACAATTAAAATATCATTATTTCTAAGCTGTGATTCTACAAGACTAAGTGTTCTTTGAATAGTATCTGAAATTTCAAAGTTTTGGTGAGTTTTATTAGGTACAAAAAAATCTCTAAAATCATCAATTGTTTGAGATAAATAATTAGAAGAGTTTATGATTTTTTCCATATCATCATTTAGCTTACTTTCATCAAACATATCAAACTCTTTTTGTACTTTAATACCTGAAGAGATAGTAGAAATTTGATTTAATGGCTGTCTCCATTGGTGTGCAATATTTGCGATCATTTCACCCATTGCTGCCATCTTTGATTGTTGATACATCATATCATCTTTTTCATTACTCTCTAAAATCTTTTGTTCAATCTCTTTTTTATAATTGACTATTCTTTTTTCTAGCTCTTTTGAAATGAAAAAAGAGATAATCATTAAAACTATAGTAACAATACAACTAATAAGAATTATTTGTTTTACATAAGAGTTGTTTTTTTCTTTAAGAATAGCTCTTTTATCTTTTATTTGTTTATTTAAGGCTTCTGTATAAAAACCTGTACCAATAGTCCATTTAAAAGGTTCAAAAGCTTTTATATAAGATATTTTTTTATTACTTCGTGCCTTTTCATCTGTATTTAGTGTTGCTGTATATGAGAAGTATTTACTATCTTTATCTTTAGCAAAGTTAATAATATCTTTTACTAAATATCTTCCATCTTTATTTTTAACATTTAGTCTATTTGTATTAATTAACTCTTTTTTATAATGGGCTAAATAGTTACCTTGGAAATCTATAACAAAAATATAGTTGTCATTTTGGTATCTAATTTTATTTATGTAGTCTAAAAGTCTTTTTTTTAGGTTGTTTTCAAAAGTTTTTATATATTCCCCTGTACCAATGGCTATGTCATAAGGTTCAAAATATTTATAGAAAGATATTTTTTTAAATCTTTCTTCTGTATTGTTTCCTTCAAACCAATAATAAGAGTCAAATCTTTCCGATTTATTTTCGATAGTTTTTTGTACTGTTTTAAAAAATTGATAGCCGTTTGCATCTGTATCATTTAGAAAACTTTTACCTTCAAATGCAGGATTTAGAGGTTGTAAAAGACTAGTTCCATCTTTTGCATCCATAAAGATATATCCTCTCCCATCATTAAAAATAATACTACCTAAGGCTTGTTTGATTATTTTAAAGGTATTTTCATCATCATTTTTATGTTTCTCTTGTTCGTATATTGCTGTGGCAATAGCATGAGCTTCATAAACTCTTTTTTTTATTGAGGCTTTTAATCGCTTTTCTGTGTTTTCTTTTTCAATCTCAATAAATTTATATATTCTTTCAACTTCTTCTTTGATTCTTTGTTTGTTAGTGTTATAGTAGTCTGTTTCAATTTGAAGGACTTCATTTTTAAACTCTTTTTCTTTTTCTAATAAAACTAATTTAGTAGTAAATAAAGATAAAAAAATTACGAAGATAATAGGGGCATATTTAATAAAAAAAATTATAAAGTTGTCGTTAGTTTTGATGTTCATTCAAGGCCCTAGTTCAAAGAAAGCATAATCTTTGATATGTATATAGCAGAGTTATATTAAATATAATTATATAGTATAACTCTTTAGACAATAATAAAATAAGAATTAAAAATATATATTCTCAGTTAAGTCTTTTATTTGTTTTAACATTGATTCATGATCATTGTATTTTAAGTTGATTGGATATAACTCTTTTTTGTACTTTAATACTAATGATGGAAAACTTCTAACATATAATGAACGTCTTAAATTAAGTTCATCTTGTAAATCTTGCTCAATTTTAGGAGATTTTAAATCCTGCTCAAACTTTTTCTCATCTAAGCCTATTTGTTTTGCAACTTGAATTAAAGTATTGGCATCACTTGGATTTTTTGCTTCTTGATAATAAGCTTCTTGAATACCTGCTATCATTTCATCTTCTTTACCTTCATATCTTGCAAGCATTGTAGCTTGACATGAAAGATAAGTTGAACGTCTTGGTTGACAGTTTTTCCAAAAGTCATGATTGAATTTAGTTCCTACTTGTTCTTCAATTTGGTACCAAATATTTTCAATTGTTTCTTGTTGCTCTTTAGGCATAGGTTCATTACTATGTTTTGCTAAACCACCTACAACATGAACTACTTTTATATTTGCTGCTAATTCTTCTCTTAATTTGTCTAATGTTGGTTTAAATGCATAACACCAAGAACACATTGGGTCATGTACATGATAAAGTGTAATAGTCATTTTATTTCCTTAAAAATTGTTTGTATATGTAAAAAAATATAATAAAAATGCTTTTATGTTAATGAATTTTTAAAATTATGAATTATATTTCTCTGCTATCTAGCTTTAAATTTAATATTGTAGAATATTAAGCATAATATAAAAAGGTTTATAATGGATTATGAAGAGTTTGAAAAAGCTGTTGATACAATGGGTGTATTAACTAGAACTTCTAGAAAAGATTTAAAACAAAAATATCTTAAATTGTCAAAAAGATACCATCCTGACATGCCAGAAGGTAGTGATGAAAAATTTAAAGAAGTAAAAGAATCATATGACTTATTATTAGCATATATGGATTCTTATTGTTTTAGCTTTGATAATGAGGAGTTTAAAGAGCAATTTCCTGCATTTACGAATTACAAAAATTGGAATAGGTAAACAATTATGAAAAAAAGTGTATTTTTAATTTCTTTGTTTGGGGTATGTAGTTTTTCTTTTGGGAATATAAATGTAAAGAGTTTAGACATTTATAAAAATAGAACATTTGTAAATCAAGAATTAAATAGTTTTGATAATAGTGTAGATTTAATCTCTAATATCTCTTTAGACGAGATTAGATTTGTATATGATAAAAATTGTACTGTATCTAATACTAAAGTAATTAGAAATAATACTTCAGCTCAAGATATTTCATCAAAAATCATAAGTCTAAAAGAGAAAATAGCTTATAGTGAAAATGAAGTAAAAAGTATTAAGAATGTTCTCTCTTCTTTGGAGAATATTAGATTTGAGAAAGAAGCTGTTTCATTAGAGAATATAAAACAAGTATCATCTTATACAAAAGAAGAGTTGAGAACTAACTACAATAACTTGTATAACTTGAATCTTCAATTACATAAATACAAAATTGAGCTAAACAGATTAAAACAAACACAAAAGTCTCAGAAATTTTCTATTTTAAAATATACAGCTACTTGTAAAAACAATAGTTCAGTTGTAATAAACTATGGAATCTCAAATATTCATAAAAATAGTTTTTATGAAATAAAAGCAAATAGTAAAGAGAAGAATATTGATATTAAGAATATGTCGTTTATAACACAAAGTAGTGGATATGATTTTAAAAATATAGATATAAATTTATTTACTTATAACTATACAAATCAAATCAAACCAACAAAATTTTACCCAGAGTATTTAGATGTATATACTAATCCTCCTGTAGCTTATATGCAAAGTGATGCAGTTATGATGGAGAAAAGTATTTCTAAGAAAGCTAGAGTATTAAATAAACCTGCCTTTTCTTATAATGAAACAGCAACAAAATCTTTTTTCAAAGCTTCTAATATTACTTTAATAAGTGGTGATAAAACTCCGGTTGTTTTTGCTAGTGAGAACTATAAAACATCTAATGGTATTGAAATAGATGGTTTTGCAAATGCAAAAGCATTTTATAAAGTAGAGTTTTTAAGTGATAAATTATTTTCTACATTAAATACAAGACTATATTTGGATGAGGTTTTTATTGCTAGATCTTATACTAATGAGATAAAAAAAGATAAAAAAACTTCTATGTATTTTGGTGAAGATAGATTTATTGATGTTAAAAAAGAGTTAATAAAAGATATGAAAGAAGAACCATTTTTTACTATTAATAAAATCAAAACTCAAAAAGAATGGAAATATACGATTGTTAATAATCATAGTGAAGAAAAGAGTATAAATTTTATAGAGAGGATCCCTGTATCTAAACATGAGGATATAAAAGTAAAATTAATTTCAAAGATTAAATATACAAAAAAAGAAAATAATGGAAAAATTAGCTATGATTTTGTATTAAAACCAAAAGAAAAAAGAAGTTTTGTCTTTGGCTATGAAGTAGAAAAACCTTACAAAAAATAAAGGAAATAATATGTTTGATCAAAAAAAAGTTAAAAATTTAGTTTTAAGTTCACTTGTTGCTGATGCTTACTCTTTAGGAGCTCATTGGGTTTATGATGAAAAACAATTAGCAAACGAGTCAATAGACTGGAATGAATTAAACACTCCTTTAGCTATTTGGCATAAAGATAAAAAAGCAGGAGACTTCACTCATTATGGAGATCAAGCTTTTTGGTTATATGACTTCTTAAAAGATAAAGATAGTTTTGATGTAAATGCCTTTAGAGATTATTGGTTTAGTAAAATGCAGACTTATCAAGGTTATATTGATGGAGCCACAAGAAATACAATTCAAAATATTAATGATGGAGTAAATCCAAGTGGTTCTGATTCTAGTGACTTATCTGTAGTTGGAAGAATCGTTCCTTTACTAAAGGTCTCTAAAACAAAAGAAGAGTTTTATGAAAACGCAAAGAGTTTAGCACAAATGACACATAATTCTCAAAAGTCTATTAATGCTACTAATTTTTTCGCGAAACTCTTAGTAATGGCTTTAGATAAAAAGGAACTTGAAGAGAGTATTGAAGAGTTAAAACATGAGTTTGATACTAAAATTCAAGGATTTATAACAAACGCAATAGAGTCAAAAGATTCGGATACTTTTAATACTATTCGAAGTTTTGGTCCAGCGTGTGATGTTGATGAAGGTTTTGGTGGAATTTTACATCTTTTATGTAAATACGACAACTTCAAAGACATGATGATTTGTAATGCAAAAGCAGGTGGTGATTCTAGTGCTAGAGGCATGATAGCTGCTGCTATATTTATGGCAAATCAACCAATAAGCCAAATACCACAGAAATGGTTGGCTATAAAAGAGATTATTGAGTAGGAAATTATGAAAAGAACAATATTTAACTTTTTTTCTGACAAATTATATATAGAGTTATCAATTGCAAGTATATTATTTGTAATTGCATTAGCTACTGGAATGCTTATGGATTTTATTATCTATATGTTATATTTTATAATTTTTTTAGAGATAGTAAGAGCAGTAGTAAACTATATAAGAGAGCAAAGAGTTGCTTTGTCTTTATTAGTAGATGCTTTTATAATCTTAGCTTTAAGAGAGTTTATTGTTAATGTTGTAAAGGTGAACAAAGAAGAGTACAGAACTATTGATGAATTATTCTCTAGTGCTGTGAATTTAAATTTATTTGTTTTAGCTGGAGTAGTTATCTTCTTATTAATTGTAAGATATTTCTCTGTTAAGACATCTCAAAAATATTTATTTGATAGAAATAAAAATAGAGAATAGGTTCGTAATAAATGTTTTATGATGAGCCTTTATATAGACCTCCTGCAGAAGCAAATTCTGTAATTATACAAGCAACTTTAGGTTGTAGTTTTAACAAGTGTACTTTTTGTACTATGTATGAAACAAAACAATACAAAGAAAGACCTCTTGATGAGGTCTTCTCTGATATAGACACTTTAGCAAAACATTATCCTCACAGTACAAAAATGTTTTTAGCAGATGGGGATGCTTTAGCACTAGATACAAATATTTTAGTATCAATTCTTGAATATGCTTATATAAAATTTCCTAAATTAAGAAGAGTTTCATTATATGCTTCGGCTTTTAATATTCATGAAAAAACTTTGGAAGAGTTAGTTTTATTAAAAGAAAAAGGTTTGGGTTTAATTTATTATGGAATAGAGAGTGGCTCTTACGAAATTCTAAAAAAAATACAAAAACCAATCTCACATAAAAAAATGATTAATTCTTTAGATAAGGTTTTTGAAGCAAAAATAAAATCCTCAGTTACAGTTATTTTAGGTATTGGAGGAAAGAAATATTCCCAAGAACATATAGCCGAAACTATAAAGTTGATAAATAAACTAAACATTACTTATCTTTCAACATTACAATTAATGTTAGAAAACAATAGAGAAGAAAAATTTATAAAGAATTTTAAAGGTGAGTTTATTCCTTTAAGTGATAAAGAAATGTTAGAAGAACAACTATCTTTTGTTTCTGGTATTGAGCCCCTAAATAAAATAATCTTTAGATCTAACCATATCTCAAACTCTTTGCCTCTAGCTGGTACTTTTCCAAAAGACAAAGCAAGGCTTGTATCTGAACTAAAACTGTATATCTCTCATTATTATTAGTGCTATTTGTAACATTTTTGTTACTTTATACTTTTTAGAAATAAATTAGAAATTAAATAAAAACTGTTAAAGAATTTTTAATATAAATCGTATTAATATAGAAGTAATATTACATTAAATAATGTAGAAAGTACGGTATTAATAATACTTATCAATAGATAATAATAATTGATAACATATTATAGTTATTTTTTACACAAGGAGAACAAAATGTTTAAGTCAATATCTATCAAAGCTAAATTATTAATGATTGTAATCAGTTCAATTATTGTTGTTTCTGTAGCTATGATTGTACAATCAATTGTTTCTTTACAAGAAACTTCTGATTCAGTTATTGAAAAATTTAAAGCAGATGCTTATAAATCAAAACAAGAAGAACTAGAAAACTATGTTTCATTAGCAATGAAATCTGTTGAGGCATATCATGCAAGAACTTCTAAAGAGAAAGTAAAAGCTGAAGTACAAGCTTATTTAAAAGAGCAAACAGGTTTTATGCTTTCAATTATGGAAGGTACTTATGAAAAGTACAAGGGTACAGTTTCTGATGATGAATTAAAAGAGCTGATTAGAAATGCTGTTAAAAGTACTAGATATGGGAAAACAGGTTATTTTTGGATTAACGATACTGCTGCGAAGATCGTTATGCATCCAATTAAACCTCAATTAGATGGTAAAGACTTAGCTAATTATAAAGATAAGGGTGGTAAAAAAATATTTTCTGAATTTGCAAGAGTTGCAAGTTCAAATGGAGAAGGTTTTGTTGATTATGTATGGCCAAAACCAGGATTTGAAGCACCACAAGATAAAGTTTCATTTGTAAAACTATTCAAACCATTTAACTGGGTTGTTGGAACTGGTGAATATGTTGATAATGTAAGTGATAAACTTAAAAAAGAAGCATTAGCTAATATTAAAAGTATGAAATATGGTACTAAAGGAAATGGATATTTTTGGATTAATGATTCTAATCATGTAGTTGTAATGCATGCTATTAAATCAGCTCTTGATGGTAAAAGTATGTATGATCTACAAGATCCAAATGGTAAATATTTATATAGAGAAATAGTAAGTACTGCAAATAATAATACTAAAGGTGGAGTGGTTGACTATATGTGGTCAAAACCAGGTAGCGATACTCCTCAACCAAAAATCTCTTATGTAAGAAAATTTGAACCATGGGATTGGATTATTGGTACTGGTGTATATGTAGATGATATTGAAGCTAAAATTGCGGAAATGGAACAACAAACAGAAGAAAAAATATTAGAAGTAATTATAAGAAACTGTGTAATATTATTTGTAATTATGATAATTTTAGGTGTTGTTATGGCTATGATTTCTAATAGAGCTATTTTCAAACCTTTAGCTGCATTCCAAGATGGTTTATTAAACTTCTTCAAATATATTAATAAAGAGAAATCTACAGTTGAGCATTTAGATGATTCAGCTAATGATGAGATTGGTAAAATGGCAAAAATCATTAACCAAAATGTTGTAAAAACAAAATCATTAATGGAACAAGATGCTGCATTAATTTCTGATGTAACAAGAGTTGTTGAGCAAGTTAAAGAGGGTTACTTAAATAATAGAGTTGAAAAAACAACTGAAAATGAATCTTTACAAAGATTACAAACTCAGTTAAATGAGATGTTAAATAACCTTGAAACAAATATTGGTAAAGATACTAATATTATTTTAGATGTATTATCTAAATATGGTCAATTAGACTTTAGAGATAATATTAAAAATGCATCAGGTCAAGTGGAAAATGCTGTTAATGATTTATCAAAAATTATTAATCAAATGCTTGCTGAAAATAAAGAAAATGGTCTTACATTAGATGCAAGTTCAGATATTTTACTTGAGAATGTTGATACTTTAAATACTAACTCAACTACTACAGCAGCTGCGTTAGAAGAAACAGCAGCAGCATTAGAAGAGATTACAAGTACTATTATTAATAATACTGAGAGTATTTCAACTATGGCTTCATACTCAAATGAATTATCTGATTCAATTAAAGTAGGGCAAGAGTTAGCAAGTACAACTGTTAAAGCAATGGATGAGATTAATGATCAAACAGAAGCAATTGCAGATGCAATTACAGTTATTGATCAAATTGCATTCCAAACAAATATCCTTTCATTAAATGCAGCTGTTGAAGCAGCAACTGCAGGTGAAGCAGGAAAAGGATTTGCGGTTGTTGCACAAGAGGTAAGAAACTTAGCAGCAAGATCAGCAGAAGCAGCTAAAGAGATTAAAGATTTAGTTGAAAATGCAACAGCTAAAACTAATGCTGGTAAAGATGGTGCTGATAAAATGATTAGTGGTTATGCTTCATTAAATGAAAGTATTGTTAAAACTACAGAGCTTATTAATACTATTGCTGAAGCTTCAAAAGAGCAAAGAACAGGAATTGAACAAATTAATGATGCAGTAACTCAGTTAGATCAGCAAACACAACAAAATGTTGTTATTTCTAATACTACACAAAGTATTGCAGCTCAAACTGATGAGATTGCGAAGTTAGTTGTTTCTTCTGCAAATGAAAAAGAGTTTATTGGTAAAGATGAAATAAAAAGTAAAGAAGTTAAAACTAGTACAAAAAGTGCAAGTGAGATTTTAGCTGATATTAAATCTAGTACAAATATTCCAAAGAAAACTTCTAATGCAGGAGCTTCGAGATCAACTTCAACTTATAAAGCACCACGTACTCCAACGCCAAGTGTTTCAAATACTGTTGTTAGTGATACTTCAAGTGATGATGAGTGGGAAAGCTTTTAGGCTTTCCCATTTTAGGAGGGTGAAAAAAATCTAATTATTTAGTTTTTTTTGCTTTCTTTTTTTCAGTTTTCTTTTCTGTCTTTTTCTTAGCAGGTTTAGACTTCTTTTTTTCTACTTTTTTCTTAGTATCTTTAACTTTTTTCTTTTCAACTTTTTTAGCTTTCTTTTTTTTGTCTACTTTTTTCTTTTTATTTTGTTTTTTCTTTTCTGCTTTAACTACTTTTTTCTTTTCAACTTTCTTTTTTTCTTTTTTAGACTTTTTCTTTTTAGTTGCTACTTTTTTAGCTTTTTTCTTTTCAGTCTTTTTCTTAGCTTTTTTTGCTTTTAATTTTTCTTCTTCTTTTGACATTATTATGTCTCCTTTTAATAATTTAAAAGAATACTATCTGTTTTTCTAGTTAATGTCAATAAAATATTACTTTTTTCTTTAAAATATATAGTAATTATAAAATATTTAATTTATTTATAACCGATATAATTAGTCTAATAAATCTTTAAAGGCTAATTTATGCGATATGTTTTCGGTGATGTTCATGGTTGTTTTAAAACTTTGATCGACTTAAAAAATAAAATTAAAGAACCATATGAATTTATTTTTGTTGGAGATTTAATTGATAGAGGAAAATACTCTAAAGACGTAATAAAATTTGTAAGAGAAAATAATTGTTTATGTACTTTAGGAAATCATGAAAAAATGATGATTGAACATGGAGAAATTTTTTTGAAAACTCTAGATAATTTAGCTACAAATTACATTCATATGTGGTTGAATAGTGGAGGAAAAGAGACATTGTTATCATACAACTTAATCAAAATAGAAAATGCTAGAGTTTTGTATAGTGGTGATGATACATTTTTGAAACAATTTGAAGATGATATCAAATGGTTAAAAACTCTTCCTTTATACATACAACTTGATAAAAAAATAAATGATAGGGATGTTGTAGTTTCTCATTCTTGTATTTCAAATGTGTGGAATAAAAAGGACGATATTGATTTTGCTGATGAGTTTGAAGAGTATGCCTTGTGGCATAGGGATGATGCTTTATGTGATAATGAAATATTTAATATCTTTGGTCATACTCCTACACCTTTTGGTGTGGATTTAAAAGAACATTATCTAAACCTAGATACTGGCTGTTATATTGATGATATGGACCATGGAAAATTGAGTACTTTTTGTATTGATACACAAGAGGTAATAAGTATAAATAGAAATAAAGAAGACTAAGACTATACTTTCACAAAAATATTAAAGAGGTAGAATGTTTAAAAAGTTTTTAATTTTATTAATCCTTTCAAATGCACTTTTTGCAAATCAATCATATACTAAAGCACAAGTTGAAAAAATGATTGCCAAAATGGTCATACTTGGCTTTTATGGACAAAATATAACACCAAACGATAAAATATACCAAGATATAAAGAAATACGATTTAGGTGGTGTTATACTCTTTGATAAGGATCCTACTAATAAAAGAAAATATAAAAATGTAGTAGACCCAAAACAGTTAAAAACTCTAACTTCAAAACTTCAAAATATAAGAGCTGAAAAGCTTCTAATCTCAATTGATCAAGAGGGTGGAATAGTTCAGAGATTAAAAAAATCAAAAGGTTTTGTTAATACTCCAAGAGCAAGTGTTGTTTCATTAAGAGGTGAGCGTAATGCTAGAGATATTTATTCATTACTTGCATTGGATTTAAATCAAAATGGAATCAATGTGGATTTTGCTCCTGTTGTTGATTTGGCAATAAATTCTAGAAATTCTGTAATTGTAAAAAAGGGTAGGTCTTTTGGAAAGAATCCAAATGAAGTAATAAAATACTCTTCAATTTTTGTAGATGAACTAAAAAAACAAAATGTAATTTCAGT
>AYRE01000064.1_pt1 | contig 14472 bp, 15 predicted proteins | sample 183791 | NCBI WGS metagenome assembly AYRE01 (sample SAMN02391470, study PRJNA226580) | bioreactor metagenome | isolation source: day 6 sample from continuous culture bioreactor with low C:N ratio... | place: Germany: Bremen | reverse complement strand
GGTGTCATAATAAACCAGATATATCCAAACATCGCAAACATCATACCTATTGATAAATCATTGTATTCTACTAGTATAAGCCCAGTAGCTCTGAATATCTCAAAGGCAATTAAAAATACTGTGAATGAGAATCTCTCATAAGCAACACTTTTGTAGTTGAAAGCATTTGATGTTCTTTGAATATCTCTTGCTTTATCAATAGCATTATCAAAGAAAAATCTCTCTTTATTACTAGCTTTGATTTGTCCAAATAACTCTAATGTTTCTCCAATATTATCTTGAAAATTTTCAATAGATTGGTTTTCTTCTTTTTTTAATGTACCAGTTTTTTTAGAGATTCTTTTGGAAATTAGCATTATTATTGGTTGAATAAATAATATCATCATTCCAAGAATTGGATCAATTGCAATAATTACAATAGCCACAGCAAACAAAGTCAATACAGAAGCTACAAACTTACTAGATATAGATATGATGAAGTTATCAAGAGTATTAATATCTGTGATTAAATTAGCAGTAATTGCACCAGACCCTAGACTTTCGTATTCATTCATATTTACTAATCTTAAATGATTTAGTAATCTCTCTCTTATTTTAAAGGTAACGTGTTTTGAGATTTTTGTAAATATCTTAGTGATTAATACAACAAAAATAAAATGTATCAATCGTAAAAAGATTACAGCAAAAGCCACAATAGCCACATAATAAAAGGCATTTCCAGCTCCAAAAGTAGAATCAATAGTATTTACAAATAGAGCAGGTTTATCTAATAATACTTCATCTACTAATACAGGAAGCATTAGTGGAATGGGTACACTTATAAGTATTGCTATTAGAGTTATTAGTTGACCAAAAATTAGGTATTTTTTATTTTCTAATAGTAAATTAAACATATATTTTAATGATATTTTATTTTTCATATTTTTCTTTCAAATTAGTTATAAGAAAGTTTTACAATAAATAGCTTAAATTAGTTATTAAAATAGGGAAAAAGATTTGAAAGTATCTACGAAAGCCTATGCTTTCGTAGTTTAGAAATAATTATAAAAACTTGTATTGTTGTACGTTTTCTACAACTTCTTTTGCAATTTCATCAGTTCTTTGTGCAATTTGGTTTGCTTTATCAGCAATTTGTGCATTTTGTTGAGTAAATTGATCTAATTGATTTACCGCATCAGAGATTTGTGCCATACCTACAGTTTGCTCTCTTGCTGCATTTGTTACATCATCAATTAATTGATTTGTTTCAAAGATTTTGTTCTCTAAGTTTGTAAAACCTTCTATCATATCAGAACTGATATTCTTTCCATGGTCAGCTTTTGCTGTTGCTGTTTCTACTAACACTTTAATCTCTTTAGCAGCTTCTGCTGATCTTGATGCTAAGTTTCGCACCTCTTGTGCAACTACTGCAAAGCCTTTACCTGCTTCTCCTGCTGTTGCTGCTTCTACGGCTGCATTTAAAGATAGAATATTTGTTTGGAATGCAATCTGATCAATTACTGTAATAGCTTCTGTAATGGCAATTACATTTTCATTAATATCTTCCATGGCACAGGCTGTATCTGAAGCTAATTTTTTACCATTACTAGAAGCATCTTTTGTTTCAGATGAGATTTTTAGCATTGTTTGTGCTTTTTCATTTGTTTGAGCAATATTTCCAGTAATCTCTTCTATAGATGCTGCTGTCTCTTCAAGTGAAGCTGCTTGATTTGTAGCATTCTGAGATAGTGTAGTTACATTTTGTGATAATTCAGATGAACTTGTTTGTAAAATATCTCCATCTTTATTATTTTCATTTAACATTAAAGTAATAATTTTATTTAGATTATAAATCTCAGTCCCAATTTTACCAGTAGTTTCAACATCTAATGTTTTTGTGAAATCTCTATTTGCGTAAGAGTCTAATACATCACTTAAAGTGTTGATATTTAATCCAACTAGTGATTGAAGATTACTAAGCATTGTGTTTAATAACTCTTTTAATTCATTTAGAGCTTCATTATTTGTAGATTTTTCTACTTTTTTGTCCAGGTATCCTTGGCTTACTGCGCTTACTACTTGTTTTACATCATTCATTAGATGATTATCTTGGATTAATAAGTCTTTTGTTTTTACAATGTTTTCATTTACAATCTTAGACATTATTCCAATTTCATCTTTTGAATTAACTTCTAATTCTTTTGCATCAGCTGTTTCTTTATTTAAGAATTTAAAGAAGTCTAATAATCCAACTTCAAACTTTTGTAAAGGATTTACAATTATTTTATTAGAAATTATTATAAATAAAATAGAAACAATAATAGCTACAATGATTGTAATTATTGTAAGAACAAGAATTGCAGAAGTTATTTCTTCACTTGCACTATCTTTCATTTTAGTAACTGATTTATCAATATTATCTACATAAGCACCAGTTCCAACAATAAAATCCCATGGTTTGAAGTTTTTAACATAGGCAAATTTAGGGCTTGCATTTTCTTCACCAGGCTTAGGCCATGCATATTCAACTAAACCACCATCAGTGTTAGCATTTGCTTTTCTTACAATCTCTTGATATACGTATACACCGTTTTTATCTTTTAAATCAACAAGATTTCGTCCTTTTAGTGAAGCCTTTGATCCATGTGCAATTACAACATGCTTTGAATCGTTAATCCAGAAATAACCGTCTTTCCCATATTTCATATTCATTACAGCTTTTATTGCAGCTTGTTTTAACTCTTCTTCATTATTAGCATTAGCTCTTTTATGAAACGACTCAATTACATTATATGCAAGTTCAGTATAGTTCTTTAGTTCAATTTCTTTTGTAAGAAAAGAGTTTTCTTTAAAGTTCTTGATATTGTTATTAGTTATTTTATTAATTGAACTAATTGAATCGATTATTAATATAATAGAAATTATAGAAATGGATGAAATTACTAGGAGTAGTAACTTGAATTTTATAGACAGGTTTTTCATTTTTTGTGCTTCCTTAAAAATTATTATTTAATTATAGCTATTCTAATGCTACGTTAATATTTTTGTGGATTATATATAAATTAAGCTGAAACAACTATTATATAGTCTTTTCTATCAATAAAATGAATAAATATTCATACGAAAATATAGCTTTTTACAGTTAGTTATAATTTATTATTAAATTAATTATAATTAGAAATTATTATAGTTTTCAAATAAATATTAAATATGGATAGGTTTTAGATTAAAAAATAAATAAAAAGAAATTATACAAGAGTAAAATACTCTTGTATTTAATGTGTAGGAGGTTTATAAATCTATTCGATAGCCGATACCAGATATATTTTTTACTAGGTTTTTGTAAGTCTTTTTTCTTACTTCTTTTACAACTGATCTTAATGCATTATGAGTCATATCCCCTTCCCATAATGTACTGTTAAGCTCCTCATAAGAGATAGCTCTATCTTGATTATTGATTATATAATCTAAGAACATATCTTCTTTTTTAGATAGAGATATGATTTTTTTATTTTTTAAAAGTGTATTGTTGTATTTATCATAAGTAAAAGCATCTTTTAACTGAATAATATTACTTCTGTTTGAATCTAAAGTTTGAATAATATCTTTTAGTTCTTCTTTAAAAATTGTAAAGTTTATTAATGTAGGATTTAAATACTTGATTTTTTCTAGTTTAATTGCATCAAAATATGATGAATTGTCAATATAGTTTTTGAACGAAATAATATGTGTTCTAGGTGAGTTTTCTCTAATATATTTTAGTTGTTCTTTATGAATCAGTTTTTCTGAGATAATTATATCAATATACTTACTTTTCATCAAAGTATTTGCTTCTTCTAAACTTTCTACTTTTATTATATTTGTTGATATATTTTCAAGGCTTTTCATAATTTCTGAATTATCAGAATCGTAAATATACATTAAGTTAATATGTTTTAATTCTTTCATAAGTTACTCCATATAAAATTATAAAAAAACTAATAAAGTTATAACTTTTGAGCGCAAAAAACACAAGAGTAAAATAAATTACTTCAAAAAATAGCCAGAGGCTATTTTTCAGTTGGTGCTAACATCTTTTCACAAACTTCAAGTTTCATACCATCATGAAAACTACAGTTCATTCCACATTTAAATGTTCCTGAGTTAGTTAAACCCATTTTCTCTAGTTGTTTAATAGACTCATCTTTACAAATTTGTAATGATGGAAATGTCATAGGACTTTTTAAGTTTCTTTTTGTGTTTTGTTTATCAGGGTAGATAAACGAATTCCATTTTTCTTCTTTTTTTTCACCAATACAACCACTAAATAATACACAAGCGCACGCAGTCAATAATATATTTCTGATCATTTAAACTCTTTTTTTAGTAGAGATTTTAGTGAAATAACATTTACAAACACTTAAACCATTGCATTTCGTAGTGTTTTCTTGATCATTTCAAGATCTTTTAACTCTGCACTTAATCTAAGATTTTCTAAATATAAATCAATTGCTTTTCTTAATTGATCACTTACTTTGCCTGTAGAAGCTGCTTTATTTATAGTATCAGGTTTGTATCCTAATTCATAAGATAAATTTTTATATGTTAAAGCTAAATCTTTACAAACTTGTTTGATTAAGTTTGGATTTAATTCCTCATATAGTTTTGTACAATCAATATTAAATGAAGTACATGTATCTTCCACAGTTTCTCTTTTTTCTAAAAGAACTTTTCTACATTTATAGTGTTTTGAACTCGGTTGAAATAGTTTTAAGTTTTCTTTATTTGTACTAATAAATAACTCTTTACCATTACATCCTATCATGTCATCAAATACACTTACAAGTACGTCTTCACCAAGGTGCTTGAATGTTTCAATAAACATAAATGAGTTTATATATTTTGTTTTACTTTTTGATTCTTTGTATTCTTCAAAAGTAAATTCAAGAGTATCGCCCTTGTAATTAATACAAAGACTTTCTTTTGGCATAGTTGCTTTTGTTACTAAATGAAAGTGTAAGAGATTATCCCTATTATTTGAAAATATATTGATAATATTTTCTTCTTTAATATTATATTCTGATACTAGTTCTTTAAATATTGCTTCAACATACTTAATGTCTTTATAGCTATTTTCTGCATCCCTTACAATATAAGGCATCTTTTTAAATAATTTTCCTACTTGCGTCATATTCCATTCCTGCATATTTTATCTATCGAGGTTTCTGATTCTATTATACATATATGAGTGATCAAATCAAGATTCATTGAATTAAAAAATAAAATAAATGACTAAAAAGTGACTAAATAGCTTGCTTTTTCAATGCTTGCTATGAATTTGCTATTTTTATGTATTAATTCTGCTACTTTCGCTATATTTGTTTATTTACAATTTTTATACATTTGTTATGGTACAATTAAATAAAAATATAGAGAATATATATGAAAAAAATATTATTAATAATTTCTTTTGCTCTAACTCTTGTTTTTGCTAAAGTTGACTATACAGAAATGAGTACTCAAGAACTAATCGCTATTATGGGCTATGTAGAACCTCAAAATAAAAGAGATTTTATACGAGAACTAAGATCGAGAGTTCCAACAATGAGTAATGCTGAGAAAAAACAATATCAAAATAATTTAAAAAAGTTAAGATAATTATGAAAACAAAATTACTATTATTGGAAGATGATTTAACACTAAGTGAAACAGTAGTTGAGTATTTTGAGGAGCAAGGTTTTGAAGTTATTGCTTCTTATGATGGAGATGATGCTCTAAGTGCTGTTTATGAAAACAACTTTGATTTACTTCTATTAGATGTTAATGTTCCTGGACTAAATGGCTTTGAAGTTCTAAAAAAATTAAGAGAAGAAGACAATGTTGTACCTGCTATATTTATAACATCACTTAATTCTATGGACTCACTAGAAGAGGGGTTCTCTAGTGGTTGTGATGATTATATTAGAAAACCTTTTGAGCTAAAGGAACTACTTATTCGAGTTCAAACTATAATCAAAAGAGAATATTCAAATAAAAGTGAAATCATTCAAATAGCTGAAAATATAACTTTTGATTCAAAAGCTAATGAACTTAAAAAAGATGGGGAAGAAGTAAAACTGAATTTAAAAGAATTAAAACTACTAAAATTCTTTTTACAACACAAAAATGAACTTTTAGTTCATGATAGAATTTATGATTATGTTTGGGAATATGACGAAGAGTATAGTGATAATTCATTAAGAACATATATCAAAAATCTTAGAAAAATATTAGGAAAAGAACGTATTGTTAGTCTTAAAAAGCTTGGATATAGATTTAACCAAGAGTGAAACTAGGACCTTATTAGGTTTTGGTTTTCTTTACTCTTTTTTAATTCTTGTAATCATTGGGGTTGTTTCTTTTATTTATTATACATTCCAAAAAGATTTAATGCTTCAAGAAAAAAGACAAGTTTTACAAGAGTACTCAAACAATTTAGTTTTTAGACTAAAAGACTTACATGTAAACTTTGATAAATACAAATACTACCCAAGAGATGAAAACTTTAATTCTGCTATTTTTGATAGTGATAAAAAACAAATTTTCTCAACACTAAAATCAAACAAAATTAACTTTGATGAAGTAGCATATATAAGCAAAAATAAAATACATTTCATAGAAAAACCAGAGTCATATTATTTAGGTGCAAAATATATTATTGTTGAAGTACCTGATGATGGGCTTTGGTATATTAAAGTTAGAGGTGAGATAATCACTTTTTCTTTTATGGCTTTTGTTTTTATGATGTTTATTGGATACTTTATTTCTAAACTATTCTTAAAACCAATGAGAGATGCTTTGCATTTATTAGATAGATTTATCAAAGACACAACCCATGAGTTAAACACTCCAATTTCTGCAATTATTGCAAATGTAGAAATGATAGATAAAGATTTATTAGATGAAAAAACATCAAAAAAAGTAAATCGTATAGATATTGGAGCAAAAACCATATCTAATATTTATGAAGATTTAACCTTTCTTACTTTGAATAATAAAATCATTTCAGAAAATAAAGAATTAGATTTATCAAGTATTGTAAAACAAAGAGTAGAGTACTTCAAGAGTTTAGCAACTATTAAAAAGATAAACTTTGTTTTAGATGTTGAAGATAATATAACTTTTATATGTGATACTAAAAAGTTCTCAAAATTATTAGATAATCTAATTTCAAACGCTATTAAATACAATAAAATTGGTGGAACTATTAGAGTTTCATTAAAAGATAAATTAATGATAGTAGAAGATACTGGAAAAGGTATGAGTAAAGAAAACCTTGATAATTTATTTGAAAGATATACTAGATTTGATAAAAGTGTAGGTGGTTTTGGAATAGGTTTAAATATTGTATCTTTAATTGCAAAAGAGTATAAACTAAAAATTGATGTTAGTTCAGAATTAAAAGTAGGAACTAGAATAGAGGTATCATGGTAAGAACTATTTTTATAACACTTATATTAATATCTTTTATAAATGCAAAACAGACAAAACAAAATATATATGAAAGCACTTGTGTTAAATGTCATAAGAAATTACCCGTATCTATTGATAAATACTTTTATAGATACTTATTAAAATACTCATCTCAAAAAGATGTAAATAAAGCAATGTTTTCTTATATGCAAAATCCAAGTAAAGAAAAAACCATTATGCCAGAAGCTTTTATTAAAAGATTTGGGGTTAAAAAGAAAACAAAACTAAGTAGCAAAGAACTGCAAGAGGCTTTGGATATATATTGGGAAAAATACAAGGTTTTTGGAAAACTTAAATAAATAATCTACAATACATCTACAATTTAGACATATACTTCTTATAGATTTAATCTAAGGAGTTTGTCATGAAAAAATTTTTAATTTTAATTTTAATTATCTCCTCTTTTGCTTTTGCTAAAGAGAGAAGATCTTATACGTATGCCTATGTTAATCATAGTGAGCCAATATATCAATACAAATATGATAGAGTTTATGAAGAGTGTGAAGAGGATTATTATCATAACACTGATTACGTAGAAGAATCAAATAACTTCAATGGAATTGGTTTAGATACTATTGTCGGTGCTACTATTGGGGTTGCTATTGGTAATCAAATAGGTAGAGGTAATGGTAGAGATGTTGCTAGAGTTGCTGGTGGTTTATTAGGTGCAACAATTGCTAATAACACTAGACATGAAAGATATGGTGCTTCACAAAGACATTATAGAAAACAACATAATCAATGTGAAAATAACTATACTCAAAGAAAAAGAAAAGTTTTAACAGGTTATAAAAACTACTTTACTTATGATAATAGAGAATATTTCAAAATTACAAAAAGACCTAGAAATAAAATAAGAATTACTAAAACTATTAGTTTTTAATAACTCAAGCTAAAAGCTTGGGTTATTAAATTTAAGACAATAGTCTTGTAACAATTGATTGATTAATGTTATTTGACTGAGCTGCCCCAAATGCTCCCACTTGAGCTAAAATATTTTGTTTTGAAAAGTTTGCAGTTTCCGCTGCAAAATTAGTGTTAAAAACAGAAGCAGCATTTAAAGTAGAATCTCTTTGATTTAAAAGATTTCTTGTAGAACTATCAAGTTGGTTCTGTACTGCTGCAAATTCACTTCTATTATTACTTACTGTATTTATTGCATTATCAACATTTTCCAAAAATGATCTAGCTGTAGCAGAATCAAATGTTGCTGGGTCTTGGTTTAATAAACCTTCTAAATCTAGACCTTGAGTATTTGATTGAATACTTGTTGTTTCAATTGGTGTTCCATTTTCACTTGAAGCTTGAAACTGTAATGTTTGGCTAGCACTTGAATCATCAGATGCATTTTGTAAAAAAGTCTGACCATTATAATTAGTTTGGCTAGCTACATCGTTTAATTGTCTTAGTTGACCTTGAATATCTTGAAGTATTGCTTCTCGTCCTTGCTGACTTGTTGTATCAGTTGAAGCTTGCAATAGTTTTTCTTTTACATCATCTAATATTGTAGATTGTCTAGATAGTGCTGAATCAGCTATTTGCGTAAGTGCTACTGCTGAATTAGAATTTTCAATTGCTTGGGTAAGACCACTGCTTTGTACTTGTAAGTTATTGAGTATTGATAATCCAGAAGGATCATCACTAGCTTGATTTATTTCAAGCCCTGTAGCAATTCTATTTAATGCTTGATTTGCATTAGAATAAATATTGTTATTTAATTGAGAGTTGTTACCTATTTCCATAAAAAACTCCTTGATTATACATATTGTATATATTAAATTATTAATACAATATAAAACTAGTAAATTAGTTGCTAATAAGTTTTCTGTTTTTTTTATTAAAACTCAAAAAAACATTATATTTGATATAATACTTCTTTTAAATGTAGGTGAATTATGATTATAATCAAAGAATTAAAAACAGCTATAGAGTTGTTAAGTAAAAATGAATTTGTTCAAGCTCATGATATTTTCGAAGATTTATGGAGAGCATATAAAGATTCTGTAAATACTAGAGAAGAATCTTTTATTCTAAAAGCGTTTACAAATGCAAGTATCTCAATAGAATTACATAAAATGAATAGATCCCAACACTCAACGAATGTTTGGAATACTTTTAAAAAATATGAAAATTTAATAGATACTATAATTACTCCAAATAGAGATAAATACAAAGAGATAAAAACTTTAATATATACGAAAAGAGATGAATTTATAAAATGATAATTTTAGACTTTGAGACAAATAGTCAAAATATTGGTGATGTAATAGAAGTAGCTGCTGTTAGATTAGAAGTAGTAAATAGTGAATATAAAGTAGTAGATAAATTCCATAGATACTATTTATCAAGATATCCTGTAAATTTCTACTCTTATGCGGTTCATAGATTAACACCTGAGTTGATTTTAGAGCATAGAGCAGATAAAGAGTACTCTTCCTATTTTACAGAAGATGAAGATTTTATAGAATTTTGTAAAGAAGCAAATACTTTAGTAGCACATAATATAAGTTTTGAATTAAGGCATATTGATAAAATGGCTTCTTTTTCAAATCATATTTGTACAATGAAAGAGAATAAAAAATTAGTTAAGTCTTTGAATAAAAAAGGGAATATAAAAAACCCAAGTTTAGATGAGGTTTGTGATTTTTTTGGTATTGAGTTTGATGAGTCTTCACACCATAGTGCAACCTATGATGTTTCGAAAACTTTTGAGATTCTAAGAAAGATGAACTTAGAAAATAGTTAGACTATTTTCTGAAGTTTCTATTTGCATCTCTTTTTGTAGTTTTAGTAGACTTTTTCTTTTTTTGTTTTCTAGGGTCTTGTTTTGTAGCCCCTTGAGGTTTTCTAGAGCTTTTTACTTGACTTAAAGGTCTTTTTTTAGCTTTGAAAATTCTAGGTTTTTTCTCTGTTGGTTCGAAATCTTCAATAATATCTCTTTTTACACTAAAGATAAGTTCTTTTTCAATTTCTTGCATCATTCTATAGTCTTTTACACTAAGTAATGTAATAGCAGTACCAGCATTTCCAGCTCTTCCTGTTCTACCAATTCTATGTGTATAATCAGTTACAGTTTCTGGAAGTTCATAGTTTACAACAACTGGAAGTAATTGAATATCAATTCCTCTTGCTGCAATATCAGTAGCAACTAATACTTTAATATCACCACTTTTGAATTTTCTTAATGCTTTAGCTCTTGCTGTTTGTCTTACATCACCATGGATACAAGATGCAGGTAAACCATCTAATTCTAAGTGTTCAACAAGTCCATCAGCTTCTTTTTTTGTATTTACAAAAACTAAAACTTGAGAGTAGTTTCTTGAACCAATTAGGTATGATAATAAAGCAGATTTTTGATCTGGGTCTACTTGAATAATTTGTTGCTCAATAATTGCAACTGTTGATCTTTGACTTGCAATTTCAATTACTGCTGGGTTTGATAAGAACTCTTTAGCAAGTTTCTTAACATTTTGGTTAAGAGTTGCAGAGAACATCATAATTTGTCTAGTTGTACTTGCTTGTGCAAATATTGTTTCGATGTCTTCTAAGAATCCCATTTCTAACATAGTATCAACTTCATCAACTACAAGAGTTTGTACACTTGATAAGTTAACAGTTTTATTTCTAATATGCTCTAATAGTCTTCCTGGAGTAGCAACTAAAATATCTACTCCTCTAGCTAATTTTCTAGCTTGTTCAGTAGAAGAAACTCCACCAAAAACTACTGTTTTTTCGATTTCTACATATCTTGAGAAGTCTTCAATAGCTTTATTGATTTGATTTACTAATTCTCTAGTGGGAGCAATAATTAATGCTCTTAGAGTATTGTTGTTTTCTTGATTTGATTCTATAAGCTCATCAATAATTGGTAATAAAAACGCTGCTGTTTTTCCTGTACCACTTTGAGCTGCTGCTAAAATATCTTTTTTCTTTAAAGCTAATGGTATAGCTTTTGTTTGAATATCTGTTGGTGTTTCATATTCTAAGTCTTTTAGAGCTTTTATAATATTTGTATCTAAGTCTAATGAATTAAATGCTTTGATAATGATTCCTTTAAAATCTTTTATATATATGTCGCGATTATATCTAAAAAATCATTAGTTTCATCAGATAAGTTTTTTATATTAGAAATATTATGTATAGACACAGAAAATAAGTAACAAGATTAAAATTATTTATTAAATTTTAAATTTATTGCTTTCTAACAGAATCTAGGATATAAATATAGGATAAAGTTAGATTATATATACAAATTTTGAGGAAAATTGATGTTGAAAAAACTAATCCTACCCTTTTCACTAGTATTATTGGCATTTTTATTAATTAGTAATGCTGATGCAAAAATAATCATTGCGGGAATTGCAATTTTTTTAATTGGTATGGTTTTTATGGAAGATGGTTTCAAATTATTTTCTGGAGGACTTTTAGAAAAAATCATAAAAAAAAGTACAAATAATATTCCCAAATCAATATTAACTGGATTTTTATCAACCTCAATTATTCAAAGTTCTTCCTTAGTTTCTATTATTGTAATATCATTTTTAAGTGCAGGGTTAATTACTCTTAGTGGGGCAATAGGAGTTGTATTTGGCTCAAATATAGGGACTACAACTACAGCATGGATTGTATCTACATTTGGGGTGAAAGTAAAAATAGCTTCTTTAGCAATGCCAATGATTATATTTGGAGTAGTTTTCAGGTTTTCAAAAGAAAATAGTTTTAAAGGTATAGGAAATATATTAATTGGTTTAGGTTTTGTCTTTCTAGGTATTTCTTATATGAAAGATGGGTTTGATACTTTAAAAGCTGGTTTAGATTTATCTCAATTTGCAGTTGAAGGTTATCTTGGAGCTTTAATTTATATATTAATTGGAGCTATGGCAACTATTATTATTCAATCAAGTAGTGCTACTATGGCTTTAATAATCACAGCGTTAGTTACTAATCAAATAATTTATATTAATGCATTAGAACTTGCAATTGGAGCAAATATTGGAACCACAGTAACTGCTATAATCGCCTCCTTAGCCTCAAATACAAATGGTAAAAGATTAGCAATTGCCCATCTGATTTTTAATATAATCACAGGACTTATTGCAATAGTTTTTTTATATCAACTTTCTGATTTAGTTGATTTATTAGCTTCTTATATAGGTATTAGAAGTGATGATTATGCTATGAAATTAGCACTGTTTCACACAATATTTAATCTTATAGGGGTATTAGCAGTATCTCCATTTACTTACTCATTAGAGAAGTTTTTATTAGGCTTATTTAAAGATGAAAAATCATCAAAACTAAAATCAAAATATTTAGATGAAGTATCTATTACTGTACCTGATGTGGCACTTATTTCTATTAAAAAAGAGATATTACACCTTTATGAAAATGCTCAAGAAGTAATAGCACATGCGATATATTTACATAGACATAATTTTTTAGGTAGTGGAAAAAAAGACTTATCACAGATTGTAAAAAAGTCAAACCTTGATATCCACACAGATATTAATCAGTTTTATACTAATAAAATAAAAAGTTTATATGGGGAGATTATTAGATACTCTGCACTTTGCCAAGAGAGTATGGTTGAAAATGATAAAAGCAAAGTTTATGATTTGAAATTAGCCTCAAGAAATATTGTAGAAGCCATAAAAGATATTAGAGATTTACATAGAAATATTGCTATTTATTTAAAATCTGATAACGAATACATAAAAGAAGAGTATAATAATTTAAGAGTAAATATTGCAAATACTTTAAGAACTATTAACGAACTAAAAGAACAAGAAGATGATTTAGAAGTTTTAACTTCAATAGAGTTGCTAAGAGAAAATATAAAAGATTTGGATGATATTAGAAATGATAGACTAGATTCTTTGATTAGGGATAATAGCATTGATAAGAAAATGGCTACATCACTGATTAATGACACTACTTATGCCCATGATATATCAAAAAATCTAATTGAAGCAGCAACTATATTATTTATAGAAAGAGCAGAAATTCAAGAATTGGGAGAAGAACTATGAAAATAGAAAGAATTTTTGAACAAATAGAAAAACTATATGATTCAACTATTGAAGATGAAAAGTCCTTAAATAAAAAAGAGTTAATTAAAGTAGAAATACAAAAGAAATTAGAAAAAACAAAAAATGAACTCTCTTTATGTAAAGATGAAAAAGAGAGAATAAAACTAAAGAAAAAACAAAAGGTTTTAAAAAAACTATATAAAAAAGTAAAATAGTATAAAGTTTTTTATATAATCCAATAATGTTAAACTTTCCAATAAATGAAGTAATACCCCAAATAAAAGAGCTATTACATAATAATTCCCAAATAATCATAGAAGCCCCTGCAGGTGCTGGTAAAAGTACAATTGTTCCTATCTCATTATTAAATGAATCATGGTTAGAGAATAAAAAAATCATTGTTTTAGAACCAAGAAGGGTAGCTGCACGTGCAGTTGCAACTCAAATGGCAAAACTACTAGGTCAAAAAGTAGGGCAAGATGTAGGTTATCAAATAAAGATGGATAGTTGTTTTACCTCAAAGACTAAAATATTAGTAGTTACAGAGGGAATACTTGTACGAAAACTACAAAGTGACCAAGCATTAGAAGATGTAGCTTGTGTAATTTTTGATGAATTCCATGAGAGAAGTATTCATACTGATTTATCTTTGGCTTTGAGTTTACAATCACAAGAGATGCTAAGAGAAGATTTAAAAATCATTCTTATGTCTGCTACATTAAACTCTAAAAAACTATCAAGTATTCTAAGCCAAGCCCAGTTAGTAACAAGCCAAGGGCGAATGTTTGATGTGGAAGAGATATATTTAAGTGATGATAAAAGACATCCAAATAAAGATGATATTAATAAATACCTATTAGATACAACACTAAAAGCTTATAATGAAAACCAAGGAGATATTCTAATCTTCTTGGCAGGACAAAAAGAGATAAATACTCTAAAAACTCTTTTAGAAAATAGTATTAAAGATGAT
>AYRE01000063.1_pt1 | contig 14595 bp, 16 predicted proteins | sample 183791 | NCBI WGS metagenome assembly AYRE01 (sample SAMN02391470, study PRJNA226580) | bioreactor metagenome | isolation source: day 6 sample from continuous culture bioreactor with low C:N ratio... | place: Germany: Bremen | reverse complement strand
GTCAATCTTTTTGTAAAAGGTACAAATTTTCAAATAAATGTTTGGAAAGCTTTATTAAATATTCCAAAAGGAGAGCTTTCAACTTATTCAGATATTGCGAAAATTCTAGATAAACCAAAAGCTGTTAGAGCAGTTGCCTCAGCAATTGGTTCAAATCATATAGGCTTTTTAATACCTTGCCATAGAGTTATTTCTAAAACAGCAGCTATGGGTGGATATAGATGGGGAATTCCTAGAAAAAGGGTTTTAATCTCTTATGAATATAATTTAAAAAATAATTAATAATCACTAAACAAAAATATACTAAAATATTTGCAATAAAATAAAAGGAATTATTATTATGAAAAAGATTGTTAAGATTGTCTTTATCTCTTTAGTTTTATCTTTTTTTACTAGCAATTTATTTGCAGCAGAAAATGGAGAAGTATCTATTCAAAATGGAAAAGAAGTTGCTTGGAGTGTAAAAGATAATAAATGGTTAGACTTAGAGTCATTTTGGCGCTCTTATGCAGAACAAAATGGTGGACTTACTTGGGGACAAAGTAAAACTTACCCTCCATATAATGATGTAAAAGAGTATGACTTATTTATGGTTGAAGTTGAATCTGGATTATGTTTAATGGAGTTTTTCCATACGAGATGGAGAAGAGCCAATGATGTAAGAAGATGGGATGATAAATTTAACGAATATGCAGGTTGTGCAAAGGTTTTTGACTAAGTATTTAAATAAAAGGAAAAATCCTTTTATTTAAGACAGCTTCAATAAAGTAATTTCAGAACTAGCACCTAATCTCATAGGTGGTCCCCAGAATCCAGTACCTTTATTCACGTATATTTGTGTTGTATCATTATGTTGGTGAAGACCTTTTACATAAGGTTGTTGTAGTTTTACTAGGAAGTTAAAGGGTATGATTTGACCTCCATGAGTATGGCCACTAAGAACTAAATCAATACCTTCTGTAGTTTCTATGTCTTCTATATATTTTGGTTGATGTGCAAGGAGAACTGTAGGGTAATTGTTGGTATTTTTTGTTGCACTTTTTATATCAGGTATATAATCACCATATCTATATCCAAACCTATCATATACTCCACATAAGAAGAAACCTTCATTAGGCTTCCCTATATATACATTTTCATTTTCAAGTACTTTAATGCCAAGGAAACTAACGTAATCAATGATGGACTGAACTCCATGAAAATACTCATGATTACCTACTATAAAATAAGTACCATAAGTTGATTGTAGTTTTGCTAATTCATCTAATGCATCTTGGGCATACTCTAGTTTGGTATCCACTAGATCACCTGTAATTACTACTACATCTGCATTTAGAGTATTAACTCTTGTTACTAAATCTGAAATAAACTTTTGGTCAATTAGACCACCAATATGAACATCGCTTAGTTGAACAATAGTGTATGGGATTTTTAGCTTGTTTATTTTTACGTCAACTGTTTCAAGTTCAATACTTTTTGCATTATCCATAGCTTTTGCGTTAGTTGCAACAACTACTGATACTGCGCCTAGGTCTAAAGACTTTTTGAAGAAGTCTCTTCTGTTTGCTTTGAAATTTGTTTTTTTTAGCCCAAAGGAGATGATTTCATGAAAAATTGTTATCATAAATGTTAAAAAAATCACCCCTATTGGTAAAGAAAGGAGAAAGTATAACCAGTTGGGGAAAACTGGGTTGTATCTAGCTACGGGGTACAAAAGTACACCAAAAAAAGTAATATATAAAAAAGTGCTAAGATACTTTTTCGTCTTAGGTTTAAAATCTAATTTATTTATAAGACGTGCTTTTATAATGTATGTTTGAAGAGCAAATACAAAAACAAAAATCGAAAAAAATATTATAAAACTCATGTGGGAATTATAAGGGCAAATGATTAATGAATATTTAACAAAAAGTAATAGAATTATTAATAAAGAAAAATTATCGCAAAGATAGACTTATACCATAGTTTCCTATAGTATAAATCTACTGTTTTTAGTTAATATTTTTTTTGATAGCTTCAACTAAAGCTAAAATTTCAGCTTTCGTTTGTGAGAAGTGGATAGATATTCTTAACCATCCTGGTTTATTATTGATATCTAAGTCATCAATTCCTAATAAATCATGACCATAAGGCCCAGCACATGAACATCCTGCTCTTGTTTGAATACCATTTGATTGTGATAATTTAGCACATAATTCATATGCATCTAAAGTGTTAATATTAAAAGAGATGATTCCAATATTGTCTTCATCTTGGTTTCCATATATTTCACAATTTGGTATTTTTTTAAGTTCATCAATAAAAACTTTTTTAAGTTCATCTTTTTGAGATTTAATAAAATCAAAACCAATTTCATTTCTTAATTGATATGCTAATGAAGCTCTGATTAATTGTAAGATTCCCGGAGTTCCAGCATCTTCTCTTATTTCTATCTCTTTTTGATAAACTTGTTCGTTTTTATTTACATATTCAACTGTTCCACCACCTGCAAATGTAGGAGAAAGCTCAGTATTAATTAAAGACTTTCTAACTACTAAAAGACCACATGATCCTGGTCCTCCTAGTAATTTATGAGGTGACATAAATATTGCATCATAAAGATCAGATGGAATATTCATATAAGGTGAACTAGCCGCCGCATCAAAACATACTACAGCATTATACTTTCTAAGTAGTTTTGAAATCTTTTTAAAAGGAGTAATGATTCCTGTTACATTAGATGCAACACAGAATGAACCAATAATCTCTCTATTTTTATTTTTCTTTAGAACTTTTTTTAGATGTTTTAAATCTATTAGCCCTTCTTTATCAAGTTTAACTCTTTTGATTTCACATAAAGCTTCTCTAAAAGATACTTCATTTGAGTGATGTTCATAAGGTCCAACTATAACAAGAGGCATTTTAGATTTATCTACTTCTATTTCATATCTTTTTTTAGTTGCAGGGGGAATGTATAATCCAAGTAACTCTTGAAGATGTTTAATAGCAGCTGTTGTACCACAACCACTAGGAAGAATGGCAAATTCTTCTGTAACTTCTAAACTTTTTGCAAGATTTTTTCTTGCTAGTTCATAATAATTACTTGTTGCATCTGCATTTGATGACTCTTTAGAGTGTGTATTTGCATAAGTCTCTAAAACGTCTCTTACACGATTCTCAATTTGCCTAAAAGCAAGACCCGAAGCAGTATAATCAAAATATTCTTTTTTATTTTTTCCAATAGTGTTATATTTTATAAAATCTAGTGTATTTGTACTTTCATTGAAAAAAGGTCTAAATATGTTTTTTGTCATTATTTTACTCGTTAAATTAGTTTAGGTTATTAATTTTATAATTTTAAGTTATTTATTATAAGAGTTTGCTTGAATAATAAGTTTAAATTTATAAACTCTTATAATAGGACAGATTTACTCTGTCCATGTAGGGATTATCATGCGAAAGGATTAAAATTTACTTTTTGTAAATCTTCGGCAAATTGTTCCGCTTTATTAGTAGGAGCGTCAATTATTATCATATTTCCGAATGTTGTGATTTGTATCTTCGATGCATTATATTTCTCTAATAGAGAAGATAATGTATCTAATCCAGAACTACCGATTTGTAATGATTCCAATTTACAACCAATATAACTTTGTCCTTTCACTTTACTTTCTTTAATTCCAAAGTACTCTATCTTATTGTTATTCTCATTTGTCTCAATAAGTAAAGATTTAATTCTAAAACTCACAGAAGACTCTAATAAATCATAAAACTTATCATGTCCCCATTTTTTAATTAAAGAGGCAAAATTACTTTGCTCTTCATTTTCTCTATTTCCATAATCTCTATAAATTTTTGCAATTGCTTTTGCCATAGGAATTATTTGAGATATAGTAATATATCCCACGTGAGTACCTATGATTTTTACTGAAAATAAAATCTTATCTTTATCATTTTTAACTGCATCGAAGTTTACATCATGTGTATTGTTTTCAACAGCTTTTCTAGCACATCCTGAGATGGCTATTTGTAGTTTATTTGGTAAGTTAGAAAAGTTCTTATTACCTCTAAATGTATCGTTTAGTTTATTTGCGATTTCACTAATATCAGTTAATTGTTCTTTATTCACACAGTTTAAAATGATATTTCTAACATTGTGACCTGATTCAAATGTAGTACTTAATTCTACAGCTTGTAAAATATTAAATACAGCAGGTAAATCATAAATTCTTAACCAAGAAAATTCAATCTTTTGACTTTTTGTAAAGTCTAAACTATCATTTGCATACTCTTTTGAAATTTTAGATAATGCTTTGATTTGTTCTAGGTTTAATTCCCCAAGACTTAGTGGAATTTTTAATTTGAAGTAGTCACCTTTTTGATCTCTTCCTTGGGCATGAATACCATACCATTGGAATCTAATTAAATCAGCTTCACTAACTCTTTCACCTAAAACAGCATAGATGAAGATGTCACTTAAGACATCTAATCCATCCTTATCTTTTTTGATTTGTTCGATATTTAGAGGTAAATTTTTAGACATTAGATAGCCTTACAATTCCATTCTGGGTAGTTCTTTCTAATGAATGCATTTAATTCAACTTCTGCTTGAGAATATGCTTTTTCATCTGCTAGTTCGGCTCTTCCTTCAACAGAAGATACAATCATACCTGCACCAACAGTTGAGTTAGTATATTTGTCAATAATAATGAAACTTCCAGTATATCTATTCTCATGGTATGGATCTACTGCAATTTCTCTATCAAGAGAGATTGTTACTTTCGCAATATCATTAAGGTCTAATTTATCAGCAGAAACTTCTTCAAATGTATTAATATTCTTTTTAAACTCAACCTCATTAAATGTTCCATTTAATACAGATGTAGCTCTTTTAATAATATAGTTTTGGTTTAAAGTTAATGGAGTTTCATCCATCCATACTACCATTGCTGATAAGTGATTTGATACCTTAGGAATATCTTCTGATTTTACAATCATATCCCCTCTTGAAATATCAATTTCATCTTCAAGTGTAATAGTTGTAGCCATAGGAGCAAATGCTTTTTCCATAGTTTCAACTGTTTCATCTTTACCAATTGGTCTTAAATCTTTAATATCATTAGATACGATAGATTTAACTTTAGATGTTTTACCTGAAGGTAATACTGTAATTGCATCACCAACACTAATAGAACCACTTGCAATTGTTCCAGAGAATCCTCTGAAGTTTAAGTGTGGTCTTACTACATATTGAACAGGTAATCTAAATGAGTCAGACTCTTTTTTATGAATATCAATAGTATCAAGTAATTCCATTAAAGGTTTATCTTTATACCAAGGTGCTTTTGGAGTATTAGTTAAAATATTATCTCCATCTAATGCAGAAATAGGAATAAACTCAATATTTAAATCTTCATTATGAGGAAGATTTGGAATAATATTTTTATAATCATTCTTAATCTCTTCAAATACTTCTTGGCTAAAGTCAACTAAATCCATTTTATTAATTGCAACGATTAGGTTTTTGATTCCTAATAAAGAAGCAATATAAGAGTGTCTTTTAGTTTGAGTTAAAATCCCTTGTCTAGCATCAATTAAGATAATAGCTACATCTGCTGTTGAAGCACCTGTTGCCATGTTTCTTGTGTATTGCTCGTGACCTGGAGTATCTGCAATAATGAATTTTCTTTTATCAGTTGAGAAGAATCTATAAGCAACATCAATAGTAATACCTTGTTCTCTCTCACTTGCTAAACCATCAACTAAAAGTGCTAAGTCAATCTTATCACCTGTAGTACCTGATTTTTTAGAATCTTTTTCAATAGCTGCTAATTGATCTTCAAAAATCATTTTTGAATCATAAAGTAATCTACCAATTAAAGTTGATTTCCCATCATCTACTGAACCACAAGTAATAAATCTTAATATTTCTTTATTCTCATGTTCTTTTAAATATGCTTCTATATTTTCTGAAATTAAATCTGATTGATGTGCCATATTAAAAATACCCTTCTTGTTTCTTTTTTTCCATTGATGCATCACCATCACTGTCGATTAATCTTCCTTGTCTCTCACTTGTTGTACAAACAAGCATCTCTTGGATAATCTCTGGTAATGTTGTTGCTTCTGATTCTACTGCACCTGTTAATGGGTAACAACCTAATGTTCTAAATCTTACCATTTCTTTTTTAGCAGTTTTTCTTAATTCTTCAGGAACTCTTTCATCATCTACCATGATTTTTGTACCCATATATTCAACTACTTCTCTCTCTTTTGAGAAGTATAAATCAGGAATTGGAATACCTTCTAAATAGATGTATTGCCAGATATCTAATTCTGTCCAGTTTGAAATAGGGAATACTCTAATTGATTCACCTTTTGTATGTCTTCCATTATATACATTCCAAAGTTCTGGTCTTTGAGATTTTGGATCCCATCTATGGTTTTTATCTCTGAAAGAATAAATTCTCTCTTTTGCTCTAGATTTTTCTTCATCTCTTCTTGCACCACCAAATACTGCATCAAACTGTTGCATATCTAGCATTTGTTTTAAACCTTCTGTTTTCATTACATCTGTATGTAATGCAGAACCGTGCTCGAAAGGAGAGATATTCATCTCAATACCTTTAGGATTAGAATAAGTAATAAGTTCCATTCCAACTTCTTTAGCTCTTCTATCTCTAAATTCAATCATCTCTTTAAATTTCCATTTAGTATCTACGTGCACTAATGGTAAAGGAGGTGGTGCTGGGTAAAATGCTTTCTGTAAAATGTGTAACATAACAGAAGAATCTTTCCCTACTGAGTAAAGCATACCTGGGTTTTGAAACTCAGCGATTACTTCTTTCATAATGTGCATAGACTCAGCTTCTAGCTGCTTTAAATGCGTTAATCTCTCATTACTTATTTCCATTTGATTCCTTTCTTTAATTCAATTATTTTTTGTGTAAACCACATTCTTTATGTTCTGGGTTTTCCCACCACCATCTTCCTGCTCTAATATCTTCACCGTCCTTAACGGCTCTGGTACAGGGTGCACATCCGATGCTTGGGAAACCTTGATCATGTAATTTGTTGTAAGGAACTTTGTTTTCTTTTATATAAGTCCATACATCATCTTCATTCCAGTCAATTAATGGATTAACTTTGATTACATCAAAATTAGCATCATATTCAACTAGTGGCATTTCAGTTCTTGTAACACTTTGAGATGCTCTAAGACCCGTAAACCAAATATCTAAACCTTTTAATGCTCTTTTTAAAGGTTCAATTTTTCTTACAAAACAACAATGTTTTCTTTTGTCGATACTTTCATAATGACCATTTACGCCTTGAGTTTTATATAACTCTTGAACATTTTGTTCATTAGGAAAATACACATCTATTTTGATGTTATACTTAAGGTTTGTTGCATCCATAACATCATAAGTTTCTGGGTGTAATCTACCTGTATCAAGTGTAAATATTCTTGCACTTTTGTCATGCTTTAAAATTACATCACTTAAAGCTTGATCTTCTGCTGCTAAGCTTGAACTTAGAGCAACTTCTTTGTAATTATCTAAGAAATAAGCTACAACTTCTTGTGCTGTTTTCCCTTTTAATTGTTCATTTAATTCGTTTGCTATTGTTTCTTTACTCATAATATCTTGCCTAAATTTGATAATCGTTTTCTGCTGGTTTTATTCTTCCTAATGAAATTTTATTCCATGCTCTTTCGTGGAAGTAATATAAAATCATTTTCGTAACTAATTCTATTGAACCAATTGATGCAGCCATTGTTAAGTTTCCAGTAATAAAATATGAAATGATAACTGTATCAATTGTTCCAACAGTTCGCCAAGATATAGTCTTAACTACAGATCTGTAAGGTTTTTCGTGCATATTGGATCTTTCCTAAGATTGTTGCGACGAAGAGTTATTACTCTTCATCGTTTGGATATAATACTGTACTTAAGTATCTTTCTCCAGTGTCACAAAGGATAGTAACAATTGTTTTACCTTTGTTTTCAGGTCTTTCTGCAACTCTTTGTGCAACTAAAGCATTAGCACCTGCTGAAATACCTACTAGTAAACCTTCTGAACTTGCTAAATGTCTTGCATGTGCAAAAGAATCATCATTAGAAACTTGAACAACTTCATCATAAATTTCTGTATTTAATACACCTGGAACAAAACCTGCACCAATTCCTTGAATTTTATGAGGACCTGGTTTACCACCAGATAATACTGGAGAATCTTCTGGTTCAACAGCAATTACTTGGATATCTGGGTTATGAGCTTTTAAAACTTCACCAACACCAGTAATAGTTCCACCAGTACCAATTGCAGCAACTAAAATATCAATTTTTCCATCAGTATCTGCAAGAATCTCTTGAGCAGTAGTTTTTCTGTGAATTTCTGGGTTAGCAGCATTATTAAATTGTTGTGGTACAAAAGAGTTAGGAGTTTCTTCAGCTAATTCATTTGCTCTGTCCACTGCACCTTTCATTCCTTTTGCTGGCTCAGTTAATACTAACTCAGCACCTAAAGCTTTAAGAAGTCTTCTTCTTTCAATACTCATTGATGAAGGCATAGTAAGTACTAACTTGATTCCTAATGCAGCACAAACAGATGCTAAAGCAATACCTGTGTTACCAGATGTTGGCTCAATAACAGTAGTTTCTTTAGTAATTAAACCTTGCTCTAAAGCAGTGTTAATCATGTTTGTACCAATTCTATCTTTAACTGAATGAGTTGGGTTCATAAACTCACATTTTCCTAATACTAATGCACCAGTTTTTTCACTTGTTTCTTGTAATTTTACTAATGGAGTGTTTCCAATAAGTTGCGTTAAATTTTCTGCGTATTTCATCTTAGGTTCCTTTATTTATATACTATAATGTAAAAATTCATTGTATTTATCTTGATATTCATCTAGACCAGCTAGAGTCACATCAAAGATTTTTTTCATACTCTGTTTTGAATCATCAAAAAAGATATTCAAAATCGGATTATCAGCTTTAGCATCAACGATTTTTAAGTCATCTTCTAAAGCTACTAGGATATCAAGAACTTTGATATCTTCTGGATCATTTGCAAGGATATAACCTCCCTTAGCACCTCTGATACTCTTTACAAGTTCAGCTCGTCTAAGCTTACTTAGAAGTTGTTCTAAGTAGTTTTGAGGAATATTTGCATTTGAAGAGATCTCCTTGATTTGCATGGGAGTTTCTCTATCGTGTTTTCTTAACTCGTACATGGCTGTAAGACCATATACACCTTTTGTTGATATTAACGGCATATTTTAAACCTTTTAGTTTAAAGCTTCGTTTAAATCCGCAATTAAATCAATAGGATTTTCTAATCCAATACTTAATCTAACTGTAGTTGGATTAATACCAGCTTCTGCTAATTCTTGTGCATTCATTTGTGAATGTGTAGTTGAAGCAGGGTGTACAATTAAAGATTTGCTATCCCCAATATTTACAACAACACTAAATAACTTAGCACTGTCAATTACTTTTTTAGCATCTTCATAAGATTCAACTTCAAAAGAAATAAGACCAGATGCTTTTCCATCTTTGAAGTATTTCTGTGCTTTTGCATAACCTGAGTTTGATTCTAAACCAGGGTAATTAACACTTTTTACTTTATCATGTGATTCTAAGAATTTAGCAACTTCTAAAGCATTATCAGAGTGTTTATCAACTCTTAGAGCTAATGTTTCAATAGTTTGTAATAATAACCATGAGTTATGTGGTGATTGTGCAGCACCGATATCTCTTAGTAATGCTAATCTAATTCTTAGACAAAAGTTTGGTAATGGAACATCAGTATAAACTAATCCGTGGTATGACTCATCAGGTTCAGTGAAGTGAGCATATCTAGCAGAGTTTTCTTTGAAGAATTCAGCTAATCCATCTCTCTCAACAATGATTCCACCAATTGCAGTACCTTGACCATTTGTGTATTTAGAAGTTGAATGAACTACTACATCAATTCCCCATTTGATTGGGTTAAATAATGCTGCAGATGCAACTGTATTATCACAAATAGTAATTACACCATTTCTTTGACCAATTTCAGCGATCTTTTCCACATCTGCAATTGCAATTTGTGGGTTTGATAAAGATTCGAAGAAAATTGCTTTTGTTTTATCATCAATTTGTTCTTCTAAATCAGAAGCGTCTTCACTTCTGAAAACTTTTGCAGTGATTCCAAATCTTTTAATAGTGTGAGTCAATAATGTAACTGCTCCACCGTATAATTTATCAGAAATAAGAATGTTATCACCAGCTTGGGCAACATTTGCAATAGCGTAAAAAATCGCAGATTGACCAGATGCCACACATATTGCTGCTGCTCCACCTTCTAGTTGAGCGAATCTTTGTTCTAAGACGTCAGTCGTAGGGTTTGTTAATCTTGTGTAGATTGGCCCTAATTCTTTAAGTGCAAATAAATTCGCAGCATGTTCAGAATCTCTAAAAGCGTATGCAGTTGTCTGAGCAATTGGTACGGCCATAGAACCATAACCTTCTTTTTTGTTATATCCTCCATGAACTGCAATTGTTTCGTTTTGCATTTTGTTTCCTTTTTTTTATTGTTATTTGATTTTGTATGGTGAAAGTATAGAATATTTTAATTTTAATGTCAAGTGATTTAATCATAATTAAAAAGATATTCTATACTAATTTACTATTTAATTCATATAAATTACAGTTAATTACATATAAATTGTATTTATTGTGAGCATAAAAGCCTATTTTATGGGCTTTTTATTCTTGACTAAAAAACATTGGAAAAAAATTAAAATTTGTATAAAAACTAGTAAAAAGAGCCATTTTAATAAAGTTGATTAAATTACTATGGAATTAAATTAGGGGTATTTATTGAAAAAAGATATAATTATCTAAATAAAAAAAGGTAATAAATGCAAAAGAAACATATATATGAAAACATTCTTGTTGATAAATCAAAAGAAGAGTTTCTTGACTTACTTAATCATGATAACATAAGAATAGAAAGAATAGTATCAAATGGACAAAAAAGCGAAAAGGATTTTTGGTATGAGCAAGAAGAGAATGAGTTTGTCTTATTATTAAAAGGTTCAGCAATACTAGAGTTTGAAAATAAAGAAATGCCTTTGATTGAAGGTGACTTTGTAGATATAAAAGCTTTTACAAAACATAGGGTAAAATATACATCAGAAGATGAAACAACTATATGGCTTGCTATATTTTATAAATAATAGGAAAAAAGATGATAAAAGATAGTTCTTTTAGATTTACTAGAATAACTGAAAGTCCTAAAGAGAGATTTTTTAATATTCATCAGCACTCTTCTTATGAACTTGTTTGTATTATTGAAGGAAGTTTAAACCTCACAATTGATTTTCAGAATTTTGAATTAAAAGAAAATACAGTTTATTTAATAAAACCAGGGCAAATACATCAATGGTCAAAACAAGATTTTCCTAATAAATGTATTGCTTGTATCTTTCATTTTTCAAAAGACTTCTTACCTTCTTATGAAATGGTAAATAAACTATTTGATAATAATACCTTACCAATAATTGAAATTTCTCCTTTAATTATGAATGATATTACAAAACTTACTCTTATGATTGAAAAAGAAGAAGATAACTCTTTAAGAGCTTATTTATTAGGTGCTATTTTAAACTATGTACTTAAGTTTAAAACATCGAATACAAATTTATATTATAAAGATCAGAGAATATATAGTCTAATAGAGTTAATTGATGAACATTTTATTGATGAGAAATCAGCACAATTTTATGCTAATCATTTTGAACTAACAACAAAACGACTAAATGAGTTGTGTAAAAAATATTTAAACAAAACACTATCTTCTTTAATCATAGATAGAAATATAGTTGAAATAAAAAGAGAACTTACTTATAGTGACTTATCTATGAAAGAGATTTGTGAGAAACTGAAATTTACTGATAGTTCGCACTTTTCTAAATTCTTTAAAAAATATACTTCTTATACTCCTTTGGAATTCAAACAAGAAAAATCATAATGTACAAATCTTACAAGTAATTGTATTTATTAGCCATTGAATATATGAAAAATTAAACATATAATTCTTGTATTATCTTATAAGGAAATTTATGAATTTTTTAAATCTAACAACACTTATTATTGAGAAACTAATGAAAATAAGTCAAAAACAAAGTCTATATATGGAAAGTCTACATCATAAGCTATTAACTAAACAAGTAGATAAACTTAATAGGAAAAGTAATGTCAAATAAAATAAAAGAGATTCTAATAGCAAGCAAAGCAAAAGAAAAACTATTTAATATCAAAGAAGCAAAAGTAGTAAAAGGCAAAGGTATTATTGGAGATAGGTATTATTTGCAAAAGGGAAGCTTTTCTCAGCGTCTAAAAGATAAAGAGGATTTTCATATTACTTTTATAGAACAAGAAGAGATAGATACTTTTAATGAAAAAACAAATTTAAACTATTCAAATGATTTATTTAGAAGAAATATTGTCACAGAGGGAATAGGGCTTAATGATTTAGTTGGGAAAAGATTCAAAATTAATGATATTGAGTTTTTAGGTATGAGATTATGTGAACCCTGTAAACTTTTGTCTTTGGATTTAGGGGAAAAGTTTTTATCTCAAATGGTTCACAAAGCAGGTCTTAGAGCAAAGATACTTTCAAGTGGTAGTTTTACTTTGGGTGAAAGCATAGAAGTTTTATAGGAGAAAAGATGGTAATCAAAATAAAAGATATTTTCTGTGGTCAAAAACAAGATATGGATAATGGAAAGAAACAGTATCAATCTTCATATAAAAAAGTAGATTTAAAAAAACAGAACTATTATATAGATGAATTAGGGTTTAAAGATGATACCCAAAGTGATAAAGAACATCATGGAGGAATAGATAAGGCAGTTTGTGTTTATTCCTTGGAGGCATATGAGTTCTTTAAAAAGAAATATAACTTCGATTTAGAGATTTGTTCTTTTGGAGAGAATCTAAGTATTGAAGAGTTTAGTGATGCTGATATTTGTCTAGGAGATGTATTTAGATGTGGAGAGGTATTATTTGAGGTTTCTCAGCCAAGACAGCCGTGTTGGAAAATATCTTCTATTGTAGGTATTAAGTCTTTAACTTCTTTGGTTGTAAAAGATTTTAAAACTGGATTTTATCTAAGAGTAATAGAAAAAGGTTTTATAAAAAAAGGAGATTCTTTAATCTTAGAGCAAAGGAAACATGCAAAACTAACAATAGAGTTTATAAATAAATGTGCCTTTAATGCTAAAGATAATCAAGAAAATATTAAAGAAATACTAGAATCAAAAAGCCTAGCCTTAGCATATAGAACTTCTTTATTGAAAAGATATAAAAACAAAGAATCAGGATTACAAGAGTGGCAAAAAGATAACTACTAAATATTAAGAAAACTCTTCAATAAGAAGCTTTATATTGATATAAGAATATAATTCAATTAATTAATATAAATAGGGAACAATTTGAAAATAGCTATTATTGGAGCAGGTGCTGCGGGACTTATGGCGGCAATCACTGCAAAGAGATTAAACAAAAATCTAAACATCGATATTTTTGATATAAATAAAGGCATAGGAAAAAAAATCCTAGCTTCAGGAAATGGAAGATGTAATATCTCAAATTCATCTATTACTAAAGATAACTATATAGGGGAGAACCCTTCTTTTGTAAATGATGCATTAAAACAGTTTGATTTCAAAGCTTTTGAGAGATTCTGTAAAAGTATTGGATTATTACTTGATATCAAAGAAACTTGCAAAGTATATCCACTATCAAATGAAGCAAAATCTGTAACTAACTTACTTGAGAGTGCAATACAAAGTCTAGGAATAAAACTAATTCTTGAGACAAAAGTAACAGATATAGAAAAAAATGAAGATAAGTTCAATGTAATCTCTGGTGAGAAAAGCTACGTGAACTATGACAAAGTAGTACTATCTTGTGGATTAGGTGCGGCACCGCAGTTAAATGCAACAGAGTTAGGTATGAACTTTGCAGAGAAGTTCGGACACTCATGTAATATGACATATCCATCATTAGTGGGACTTCATACAAACTACGACCAACCTACAAGAATCCAAGGGGTAAAAAAAGAAGCTCATGTGACTTTATATATAGATGGTAATAAAGAAGCTGAGATTACAGGAGACGTACTGTTTACTAAATATGGGGTTTCAGGTTTTGCAATACTTGATATTTCACAATATGCTGTATATCCACTAAGTCTATATCAAGATGTACAAATAGCTGTAAATATGTTCCCAACGATAAATCGAAATGAGTTATTAGCTCAAATAGAAGGACTATTCAAATCCCTACCAAATGAAAAAGCCCAAACTCTACTAACTGGAATAATCTCAAATAAACTAGCTCCAATAGTTCTAGAAAATGCAAAGGTATCAAATGAAGCCCTAGCAAAAGATATAAACTCAAAACACATAAGAAGTATCATAAATACCCTAATTAACTGGCGATTCAAAATCACAGATACACAAGGCTTCAAACACGCAGAAGCTAGTGGTGGTGGAGTAAGAACCGATGAGGTAGACTCAAGAACTTATGAAAGTAAGAAGTGTAAAGGATTGTATTTAGC
>AYRE01000062.1_pt1 | contig 14626 bp, 12 predicted proteins | sample 183791 | NCBI WGS metagenome assembly AYRE01 (sample SAMN02391470, study PRJNA226580) | bioreactor metagenome | isolation source: day 6 sample from continuous culture bioreactor with low C:N ratio... | place: Germany: Bremen | reverse complement strand
TTAGCTAAGCAAATCAAAGATGAGACGAAACGAAGAGAATTTAAAGATTATATGCCAAAACAAACTTTGGGAATGATTTTTGAGAAAAGTTCAACTAGAACAAGGGTTTCTTTCGAAACTGGTATTTACCAATTAGGTGGAGTTGGACTATTTCTTTCATCAAATGATATTCAACTAGGACGTGGTGAGCCTATGAGCGACACATCTAGAGTAATCTCAAGAATGGTTGATATGGTAATGATTAGAACTTTTGAACAAAGTAAACTAGAAGAATTTGCACATCATTCAAAAGTTCCTGTAATTAACGGGCTTACAAATGAATATCATCCAGTACAATTAATGGCTGATTATATGACTATTCAAGAAGCTGGATTAGATGAAAACTTAGTAGTTGCATATGTTGGTGATGGTAATAACTTAGCGCACTCTTGGCTTAATATGGCTGCAAAATTAGGATTTGAACTAAGAATTGCAACTCCTAAAGGTTATGAAGTTGATGCTGATATTTTAGCTACTGCACAAGAGTTTGCAAAAGAATCTGGAGCAAAAATCATTATTGGTAATGATCCTAAAGCTGCAGTAGAGGGTTCAACTGTTGTTACAACTGATACTTGGGTATCAATGGGACAAGAAGATGAAAAAGAGCAAAAAGTAAAAGAATTTGATGGTTATATTGTTGATACTGAAATGATGAATTCTGCTTCAGATAAAGCAATTTTCTTACATTGTTTACCTGCTTATAGAGGTTATGAAGTAAGTGAAGAAGTTTTTGAATCAGAAAGAAGTTTAGTATTCCAAGAAGCTGAAAACAGATTACATGCACAAAAAGGTGTAATGGTTTGGCTAGATAAAAAGAGAAACGTATAATGATTGATTTTTCAAAATTTAAAAAATACTCAAGACCAGGACCTAGATATACTTCATATCCTACAGCTCCTGAGTTTAGTGAAGAGTTTACACAAGATGATTTAAAAGAATATTATAAAAATCAAAGTGATGATAGATCTTTATCAATTTATATTCACATGCCATTTTGTAGAAGTGCATGTTATTTCTGTGGATGTAACACAATTTTTACTTCTAAAGAAGAGAAAAAAGTTGAATATATTACATACTTAAAAAAAGAACTTAATATATTAAAAGATCATCTTAATACTAATAGAGAAGTAACTCAAATGCATTTTGGTGGAGGAACTCCAACGTTTTTCTCTCCGGAGCAATTAGAAGAAGTTATTAACGCTGTAAAAGAAGTTTTTCCTAACTTTAGAGCTGATGCTGAAGTATCATGTGAAGTTGATCCTAGATTCTTTACTAAAGAGCATATGGATGTACTTAAAGCTGGCGGATGTAATAGATTAAGTTTTGGTGTACAAGATTTAGATGAAACTGTGCAAAAAACAATTCACAGAATTCAACCTTTTGAATTAACTCAAAATGTAATTAAAATTGCAAGAGAAGCTGGAATTCACTCTGTTAATACAGATTTAATTTATGGACTTCCTCATCAAACAAGAGAAAGTTTCAAAAGAACATTAGAAAAAATGATTACATTAGATACTGATAGATTTGCTGTATTTAATTATGCTCATGTTCCATGGCTTATGAAAACAATGAGAAAGTTTGATGAATCAACTTTCCCTCAACCAGAAGAAAAACTAGAGATGTTAAAAGATACAATTGACTTCTTTACATCTAATGGTTATAAAATGGTTGGAATGGATCACTTTGCAAAACCTGAAGATGAATTATTCAAAGCTATTGAAAAGGGTGAGTTACATAGAAACTTCCAAGGATATACTACAAAAGGTGGAGCTGATTTAATTGGTATTGGTTTAACTTCTATTGGTAATGGGGTTGATTATTATGCTCAAAACTTTAAAGATATTCCAACTTATGAAGAAGCTTTAGATAATGGTGATTTACCAGTATTCAAAGGTTATAGATTATCTGATGATGATCAATTAAGACAGTTTGTAATTATGGAACTTATGTCTAACTTCTCTTTAAATATCAAAAGAGTTGAAGAAGAATTTAATGTAAACTTTAATGAATACTTTGCTGATGCAATTGAAGCTCTTCAAGAGTTTGTAGAAGCTGAACTTGTGGAAATTAATGAAGATAAGATTCAAGTTTCACAAACAGGAACTATGCTTATTAGAAATATTTGTATGCCATTTGATGCATATTTAAATAAAATCCCTGAAGATAAAAGAAGATTTTCTAAGACTATTTAGTCTTAGAATTTCTTTTTTCTTTCCTTTATAAATCTCTTTACAAAATTTAATCATATCCCTACTTTGCTATCGTACTGCTACTATTTATAAACTATTAACACAAATTATTGTATATTAAATTGCTTATATTAAATATAAATATTTATAAATTAAGGGTTAAGATAAAGTGGCAACAACAAATAAATTTAATTATAATGCAATCGTAGATGATTGTGTAAAGTGTGGTAAATGTAAACCAGTTTGTACTATTTTTAATATTAATCAAGATGAAACAACAAGTCCAAGAGGATTTATTGATTTGCTTGGTGCTTATGAAAATGATGAATTAGAACTAGATGAAAATGCAAAAAATATTTTCGAATCATGTTTTTTATGTACTAACTGTGTTGAGGCCTGTCCAAATGATTTACCTACGGATATGGTAATTGAGCAAGTAAGAAGTGATATTGCTAAGAAATATGGAATTGCGTGGTACAAAAGACTATTTTTCTACTTATTAAGACATAGAAAAACTATGGATTTATTATCATCACTTGGTTGGATGTTCCAAACTTGTGCATTAAAGCTTGATAAAAAGAAACAATCAGGACTTCCAAGATTCTCTCTTCCAATCGTTAAAAAAGATAGAGCTTTACCTTTTGCTGATATGAGAAGTTTCTTAAGAAAATATCCTGAAAATATTTTTGCAAAACATAAAAAAATTGAAGAAAATAAAAAGAATAAAGTGGCAATTTTTATTGGTTGTATGAGTAATTATACATATACTAATACAGGTGATTCACTAGTTAAAATTCTTAAAAAATTAGAACTTGATATTATGATTCCTAAAAAACAACTTTGTTGTGGAGCTCCTGCATATTTTACTGGTGCTTTCGATACTGTTGATTATTTAGTAAAAGAAAACATTCAATATTTTGAAACTTGGATTGATGAAGTTGATGCTGTAATTATTCCAGAAGCTACTTGTTCTGCAATGATTAATCAAGATTGGGAACATTACTTACATGATCAACCTGAGTGGAAAGAGAGAGCTGCTAAGATTTCTAAAAAGATCTTTATGGCAACTAAATGGTTAGATCAAAATACTGAATTAGCAGCACTTTTAGCTAAATCAGAAAAGAAATTTGATGAAACTATTACTTACCATGACCCTTGTCATGCTAAGAAAATGCAAGGTGTTTGGCAAGAACCTAGAAATCTGTTAAAACAGAATTATGTATTAACTGAAATGAGTGACTCAAATAGATGTTGTGGATTTGGTGGTGTTACAATGCAAACTGAGAAATATGATTTCGCAAAAGCAGCAGGTGCTCCAAAAGCTGCAATGATTAAAGAAACAAAAGCTCAAATCGTTAGTGCTGAGTGTTCTGCATGTAGGATGCAAATAACTAACTCTTTATATCAATCTGATGTAGATGTTAAGTTTAAAAATCCTATTGAATTAATTGCGGAGGCATTAGACTAATATAATGGAATATTGGCAAAATATATATTCAAACTTTGACCCAGTGGCTTTTAGCCTTGGGTCTATTTCTGTACATTGGTACGGAATTATGTATGCCCTTGCCCTACTTTCAGCTATTATGATAGCAAAGTGGTTTATCAAAAAAGATAAATTACCAATATCAAATGATTTATTTGATTCTTATATTTGGTGGGCAGAGATTGGTGTAATCTTAGGAGCTAGATTAGGATATATATTATTCTATGATCCTAACACTATGTATTACTTAAAAAATCCATGGCAAATATTTAATCCTTTTGTTGATGGAACGTTTACAGGTATTTCTGGAATGTCTTATCATGGAGCTTTTATTGGGTTCATTTTAGCTTCTTATTTATTCTGTAGAAAAAATAAAGTTTCTTTTTGGTTCTTAACAGATATTGCTGTACTTGGTATTTCAGCTGCTTATGTTTTTGGAAGAATAGGTAATTTCTTCAATCAAGAACTTGTAGGTAGAGTTACAGATGTTCCTTGGGGAATTTATGTTGGAAATACTTTAAGACATCCTTCACAACTTTATGAAGCAATTCTTGAAGGTTTACTTGTATTTGCTATTTTGGCTTATTATAGAAACAAAAAAAGCTTTGATGGTCAATTGGCACTAATGTATGGTGTTTTGTACTCTATGATGAGAATTACAGCTGAATTCTTTAGGCAGCCGGATGTACAATTAGGGTTCTTATATAGTGATTGGTTAACTATGGGAATACTACAGTCTATGAGTGTATTGCTAATCTGTGTAGCAACATTTTTTTACATTAGTAAGAAAAATAAATTAAAAAATAATTAGAGATAAATAGTTAACAATATATGTTAACTATTCTCTTCAATGTAACCTGCTTCAATAGCCAGCTCATCAATCTTTTTCTTTAATAAATCTAATCTCCAGCCATGTCTGTTAGCAAAATTTTCGATTTCAGTTTCTCTTTGTTCTGGTGTACAAAAAACAAATATTCTTTTTAAAAATGGCTTTGGAATTTGAATAGCGATTAGTTGAAAATAGTTTTCTTTACAGCTTCTTGAACAAAAAGCCTTACTCATAGCAATCTTCTTTTTGCAATAAGGACAATGCGACATTATTATTTACCTTTTTGAATTAATTTGTAGAACTTAGCATTTGTTACGTCTTGAAGGAATTTAGGATCAACATCATGTAAAGCAATAATTTCTACTTCTTTACCTTCCATTAACCATCCTCGACCAGTATCTTCGATTGTCTGATCTTCGAACAATTGGACTAATTCTTCTTTTGAAACTATTAGTTCTTCCATATTATAACTTTTTTATTAATATTTTGCAAACAGGCAATCTTATTTTTTAAGATTGTCTATTGTGTACCCTTTGTTAGAGTGGTTTTTAATAATTTCATAGTAAGTCTTTTGTCTAATTTTGTTTACAATATTTCTCATTGTATAAATAGACATATCTTTACCTTTCCAAACTACTTCTTTAATCATATCATAATCTGTTATATCATTTCGCTTAGTAATTAATAATTTAAGAAATGATTTCTCTAATCTTGTAAAGTCAATTAAAACTCCACCTGATTTAAAGAATTGGTCTCTATACTCATCAAAGTAGATACCATTATCAAATTCGATTTTATCACCTCTTTTAGTTTGGTTTAAACACATAATAACAGCTAATTTAATATCTTTAGCTCTTAATGGTTTAGAAAGAAAAGTATAAGCACCATTATTAATAGCTGATACAATGTTTTCATTTTCATCGGAATCAGAAATTACAATTTTTGGTAATGTTGGTGCTAATTGACCTAATTCAGAACATAATTCAGAAAAAGATACATCTTTTATATTCGTGTCAATAACAGCCATATCATAACTATTAGAACATGCTAATTCAAGCGCGTCATTAATATTTGTTGCAATTTTTAATTCTTTAAAATAATCATCAAACTCATTTTCAATTGTTTGTTGTACATTTTCGTCACTACTAATAAAAAGTAACTTTGCATTATATAATTTTCTTATATTTCTAACTGTTTTTAACATGTAAATACTCTTTATATATTGATTTAAGACATAATAATAACAAATATTTCTTTATTTGTCAAAATAATAGTAGGATATTTTACAATATTAAGTCAGCATTAAGCTTATTTTAAATCCTGCCATGTCATTCCTACACACTTTGAAACCTCTAAAGGTACTTTTAACTCTAAAATATTCTCCATTATATTAACTAGATCTTTAGTTATTTCTTCAATCATATCATCTTTAATTTCAAAGATAAGTTCGTCATGGATTTGAAGTAACATTCTAATATCTTGGTTATTTTTATATTTTTTGTCAATTTTGATCATAGAAAGTTTGATTAAATCAGCTGCACTTCCTTGAAATAATGTATTAACAGATTCTCTTAAATATGCTGCTTTTTGCATACCATTTGCTGAATCATAGTCAAATAATCGTTTTCTATTTAATAGTGTTTTTACAAATCCATGTTCATACGAGTATTCTTCAATTGATTTAAGATAATTTTTTACACTAACAAAAGCATCAAAATATGATTCTATATAAACTTTTGCTTCTTTAGATGGAATTCCTAGAGTATCCCCTAGTTTTTTTGAACCCATTCCATATAGTAATCCAAAGTTAATTGATTTGGCTATTGATCTTTTTTCATCGGCTAACTCTTCACCAAAAATTTTAACAGCAGTTTGTCTGTGAATATCAAGTCCACTATTAAATGCATTTACTAAGGCTTCATCTTCACTAAAGTGTGCAAGAAGTCTTAATTCAATTTGAGAGTAGTCAATACCAACAAGCTTATAGCCATCTCTTGCTATAAATGCTTTTCTGATTTTCCCACCAGCTTCACTTCTTACTGGAATATTTTGTAAATTAGGATTTTTTGAACTAAGTCTACCTGTTGCTGTTCCTGTTTGTAAAAATGAAGTAAAAATTTTGTTTTCATCATTTTTAAGAGCTAACTCTAATAATGGTTCAATATAAGTTGATTGAAGTTTGAAAGCTTCTCTATATTGTAGTAATAGAGGAATAATTTCATGTGAATCAATTAATTTGTGTAATACCACTTCATTTGTACTATAACCAGTTTTTGTTTTTTTAACTACTGGCAGTTCTAATGTTTCAAATAAAACAACTCCTAACTGTTTTGGTGAGTTAATATTAAACTCTCCACCAGCTGCTTCATATATCTTAGAAGTTAAATCTTGAACAAATGCACTATTTGATACTTTTAAGTCTTCTAACTGCTTTGTATTGATTTTAATACCATTATCTTCCATATTTGCTAGAACGTTAATAAAATCAAATTCTGTACTAAATGCTAATTCTAATAAAGTTTCATTTTCTGTTTCTTTAAATCTCTCTAAAAGCTTATTAAATAGTTTTAATGTCATTAATGCATCTTCCGCTGCATATTCACAAGCTTTTGATAATTCTACATTAGAGAAGTTTTCACCTTTTTTTACTACATCTTTAAATGCAATCATTTTATGATTAAAATATTTATCTACTTGGTAATCCAATCCAACTTTTTCACTTGTATTTAATAACCAAGATAAAATCATTGTATCTGCATATAAAGTTAATTCAATATTTAAATTCTTTTTAACAATTGTGTAATCGTATTTGAAGTTTTGTAAAACTAATTTGTAGTTATTTAATAATTCAATAGCTTTTTTTGCACTATCTAAACTTATTTGATCTTCTACTCCTAAATAAAAGTGGCCTATTGGTGCATAATATGCTTTGTCTTTTTCCCAAGCAAATGAGAATCCTACGATTTTTGCGCTTTTAGCGTCTACATCTGTAGTTTCAGTATCAAAGGCTACAATTGAGTCTTTTGGAATTGAATTAATTACTTTAATTAATTCGTCTTCATTATTTAAAAGAATATAATCTCTTTTTTCTTCTACTTTTGCTACAGGTGCATCAGGAAGTTTTGTTTTATAATTTAATCCATTTTTATTTACTCTATCAATAATTCTATGTAAATCATACTCCATTAATGTATCAGAGATTTTTAAAATTGGATTCTCATCTGGTAATTGGAACTCATCTAAGTTATCAATACAATGACAATCTGTACTTAATGTAACTAGTTGTTTTGAAATGTATGCTAATTCTTTACCATCTGTTAATAGAGTTTTCCATCTTTTTTTCTCAATATTTTCTAAGTTTTCATAAATATTATCAAGTGTTCCATACTCTTTGATTAAAGCTTCAGCTGTTTTAGCCCCTACTCCTTTAACTCCTGGAACATTATCCGCGCTATCCCCTAATAATGATTGATAATCAGTAAATTGACTTGGGAATACTCCATATTTATCGTAACATTCTGCTTCTGTAATAACTGTTTTTTTAATAGGGTCAAATAAGAATATATCTTCTTGTATTAATTGGTATAAATCTTTATCATGAGATACAACTCTTACTTCTAAACCTTTATCTTTTGCATCATGTGCAATAGATGCGATAATATCATCTGCTTCAAAACCAGTTCTAATAGCTGATTTAAAGCCCATCTTTTCAATGAAATCAATTGCAATTGGTAATTGTTTTAATAAATCTTCTGGAACATCTGGTCTATGAGATTTATATTCTGGATATATATCACTTCTAAAAGTATCACCTTTAGAGTCAAGTGCAAATACTATATAGTCTGTTTGAAAATCTTTTCCCACGTTTGAAATAAAATTCATAAAACCAGTTAGTAATCCTGTTGGGAAACCAGTTTTTGATTTTAATGGAGGAAGAGCGTAATAAGCTCTAAATAAGAATCCAAAAGTATCTATAACAGTTATTGTTTTTTTCATTAATTTCTTCTTTCATATAGTTATTTAAAGATTTTATAATATAATACATCTACTTTAAATAAGGTTTTACAAGAAGGAATATAAAAATGATAATCATCCCTGCAAGATTAAATTCAAGTAGATTTGCTAATAAAATATTGGTTGATATTTTAGGCTTACCAATGGTAATCAAAACAGCTAAACAAGTTAGTTCATTAGACAAAGTTGTAATTGCTACAGATTCACAAGAAGTGATAGATCTTGCAAAAGAACATGGTTTTGATGCTGTTATGACATCAAGTGATCACCAAAGTGGAACAGATAGAATTAATGAAGCAGTAAACAAGCTAAATTTGGATGATAATGAAATTATTATCAATGTTCAAGCAGATGAACCATTTATCGAAACAGAAGTTGTACAAGCTGTAATAGATAGAGTTAAAAAAGTAAATGAAGACAATGAAGATGTAATGATTGTATCTTGTCATAAACAAATCTCTTCAGAATTAGCAGATGATCCAAACCATGTAAAAGTTGTGTTAGATGAGAATACTAATGCGATTTATTTCTCAAGAGCAAAAGTTCCTTATCATCGAGATCATTATGAAAATGCGATTTATAATGGGCATTTAGGTATCTATGGATTTACTAAAAAATCATTAAATAATTTTTGTTCTTTAAGTCCTTCTAAATTAGAATCAGTTGAAAAATTAGAGCAATTAAGAGCAATTGATAACGGAAATATAATAGCAATGGTTAAAGTTGAATCAAAATCTTTTGGTATTGATACTCAAGAAGATTTAGATAATGCGTTAAAAATTTTTAATAAATAATAAAAACGAAGCGAAAATAAGAATATAAAGTAATATTAAAGCAATTTTATGGAAAACTATAAAAATTATAAGTTTAAGGTAAATGATGCGTTTCAATGTATTAATAGCTGATATTAGTCTAAAAGATTTCAAAGATTTCAATCAGTTTATTAAAGATAAATTAGATGATATTAATATAAGTTTTTCATCAAATAGTGATGAAATTCTATTTAATATTGAAAATAGTAATCTTGTTTTGTTAAGTACTAGTATTGACAATCATAATGAAATAATAGAGAAATGTAATGACTTAGGTATATATGTAATTCTTTTAGCGAATGAGCTACCATCTGGTGGCTCTGCATTGAAAGAAATGGATATATTAATTAAACCTTTAAACTATGAAGAAATTCTTTCAAAATTTGAACACTACACAAGAGTATTTAAAAAAGACAGTTTCTTACAAACAGAACATGAACTTTCAAGTTCAGTAATTAAAAATATAAATAATCCACTTTTTATAACAGATGGATTTAATGCAATTTTTACTAACAATCATTTCAATAAACTTACTGGCTGTGAAAATGAGAGTGAAGTTAATCAAAAATATGATGTAATTTCTGATGCCTTTGAGATTGAAGAAACATCAACTGTAACAAAAGAGAACAAAGATTGGCTCAAATATTGTGATGAAAAAGGTACAAAAGTTTGTATCATAAATGATAATAATGAAAAAAAATTCTTCTCAATTCAAAGAATTAACTTAACACACAATAATACAAGCATTATTTTATTAACTGATATTAGTCATGAAATTAAATATAAAAATGATTTAGACAACCTTTTATATACAGATAATTTAACAAAGCTTCCTAATAGAGCTAGATTAATTGAACAATTACAAAGTAACAAAGATTTAAGTTTAGAATCAATTTCTATTCTAGATATTAACTCTTTCAAAGAGATTAATGATTTCTTTGGTCATAGAATTGGAGATTCGATACTAAAAGGTGTGGGGGAGTTAATTCATAAAAACATTGAAAACTACCCTACTTTAAGTCTATATAAATTTCCAGCAGATACTTATTGTGTTACGAATACTAATCTTGAACAAGATAAGTTTCTTGAAATAATTAGAGATATTGTTGATTCCGTATATAAAAAAGTATTCCATTTTGATCAATATGAAATTGATGTAAAACTTACTTGTGGGATATCTTTTTCTAATAAAAATAATAAGCTAATTACAGCTGATATTGCACTACAATCAGCAAAAAAAGATCATAAAGATTATTTAGTATTCTATGACGAATTAGATAAGTTCCAAGAGTATGAAAATAACATGCTTTGGACGAAAAAACTAAAAGCAGCATTTACTAATGATAAAATTGAAGTATTTTTCCAACCTTTAATTAATAATCATACAATGAAAGTTGATAAATACGAGTGTTTAGTAAGACTTATCGATGAAGAAGACAAGGTTATTTCACCATTCTTTTTCTTAGATATTTCAAAAAAATCTAATCAATACACAAAACTTACAAAAATTGTAATAGAAAAATCTTTTAAAAGATTTGAAAACTTACCATTTGAATTCTCTGTAAATATTTCTTATGAGGATATTGAAGAACCTGGGTTCTTAGATTTTATCAAAGAAATGATGCAAAAGTATAAAGTTGGTAATAGAGTTGTATTTGAGATTTTGGAAGATGAAAATGTAAAAAACTATAGTTTCTTAATTTCTTTTATTGATGAAATTAAAGCACTTGGATGTAAAGTTGCAATTGATGATTTTGGTTCAGGATACTCAAATTTTGAGCATTTATTAAAAATGAATGTTGACTATTTAAAAATTGATGCATCATTAATCAAAAATATTGCAACAGATGAAAATTCATATAAAATTACAAAAACAATTATAGAATTTGCAAAGAGTTTAAATTTACAAACAATAGCGGAGTTTGTAGAGAATGAAAAGATATTTGATATTATCAAAGATTTAGGAGCTGATTTTTCTCAAGGTTACTACTTCTCTGCACCAATATCAAAACCAGATCTATATGAATTTCCAGGAGATACAAATGAATAAAGAAATCTTACAAGGTATTTCTGTTTTATATGTTGAAGATGAAAATGATGTAAGAGAATTTACATCAAAACTATTAGGTTCTCTTGTAAAAAAAGTATATTCAGCTGAAAATGGTTTAGTGGGATTAGAAACATTTGAAAAACATCAAGATGAGATTGATTTAATTGTTTCTGACATTAATATGCCAAAAATGGATGGATTAGAAATGTGTACTAGAATTAAAAAAATAAATGATTTAATTCCTATTGTTATTACAAGTGCTCATAATGATCCAAATTTCCTAAAAAAGGCTATTGATGTTGGTGTAAATACTTATGCAATGAAACCTATTGATTTATACCAATTAGTTGAGAGCATGATTAAAGCCATTGAACCTATTATTTTAAAAAGAAAACTTGAACAATTAAATATCTCTTTAGAAACAAGAGTTGAACAAGAAATTCAAAAAATAAAATCAATTCTTGATGCACAAGATAATATTGTAATCGTTACAAATAATGAGACAATTACAAATGTAAATAAGAAATTTTTAGATTTTTTTGAAGTAGAATCTATTGATGAATTTACTTCGAAAACTGATAATATTTATGATTTCTTTCAAGAAGAATATGGCTTTGTAACTAGAACTTTACTAACTAAACAAGAGTGTTGGATTAAATATATTAAAAATCTTCCAGAAGTTGATAGAGTTGTAAAAATAAGAAATAAAAATAATGAAGAAAGAATTTTTACTGTAAATATTGATAATTATGACAATAAAATAGATTATTTCGTAATTTCATTAACAGATGTTACAGAGTTAAAAGAAAAATCTAATTTGTTAGAGTACCAAGCAAGTCATGACTCATTAACAGGTTTAAATAATAGAAATAAATTCAAAGAATTATTTGGAAAAGAGATAAGAAGAGGAATTAGATACAAAAATGATTTATCTTTAGTTCTATTTGATTTGGATTTATTTAAAAATATTAATGATACTCATGGACACCAAATAGGTGATGAAGTTCTAAAAGATATTGCACAAATTGTTTTAGCAAACGTAAGAGAGCATGATACTGTTGTACGTTGGGGTGGGGAAGAGTTTTTAATACTATTGCCAGAAACTGACCTTGAAGGGGCAAAAAATGTTGCTGAAAAAATTAGAGAAGCAATTGAAAATAAAAAAATAAGTTCCTTAGACTTATCAGTTACAGCAAGTTTTGGCGTATCAGTTCTGAAACTTGAAGATGGAGAAGATAGTTTTATTGCTAGAGTTGATGATGCTTTATATGAAGCAAAAAATCAAGGGAGAAACAAAGTAATAACTATGTAGTTATTACTTATTCTTTTAGAAGCTAAAATCTTCACCTAAGTAATGTTCTCTTACTTTTGTATCTTTTTTAATCTCTTCACTTGTTCCACTAACTAATAAAGACCCTGCTTTCATAACATATGCTCTATCACAAATTTCTAATGTCTCTCTAACATTATGATCTGTAATTAATACACCAATATTAATTTTTGTTAATTGATGAATAATTTCTTGAATATCTTTTACTGCAATTGGATCAACTCCTGCAAAAGGCTCATCAAGTAATAAGAATTTCGGATGAGAAACTAAAGCTCTTGCAATCTCTGTTCTTCTTCTCTCCCCACCGGATAATGAAACACCTTTTCTTTGTCTAATTGGTTCAATATTAAAGATTTCAAGTAATTCTTCAACTCTTTTATGTTGTTCATCTTTATCATCTGTAACAATTTGAGCAGCTAACATTAAGTTGTCTTCAACAGATAAATCTTTGAAAATTGAAGACTCTTGTGGTAAATATCCAATACCTTTTAATGCTCTTTTATGTAAAGGTAATGATGTAATATCTTTATCATCAAAATATACATTTCCAGTTGATGGTTTTACTAGCCCACATACTGTATAGAATGTTGTAGTTTTTCCTGCACCATTTGGTCCAAGTAATCCAACAATTTCACCTGAGTTCACTTCTAATGAGATACCATGTAAAATTTGAGTCTTTTTAATTGACTTTGTAATCTCTTTTATTTCTAGTCTATGATTCAATGTTGTATTGCCTTTTATTATCTCTTTTTGTGATTTTTACTAGTATTACGTTATAACCATATTCAAGTAAAAGATTTTGAAGTTTTTCATCACCCCACTCTACAAAATGAATACCGCCTTTTTCAAACTCTTCTAGCATTCCTAGTGCAATAAACTCTTCTAATGATTTATTATATACATCGTAATGAAAAATATTTTCTGAATAAATTGATTGTATTGAGAAAGTAGGAGATGTAACTAAGTCATCCATTCCCAAAGATTTAACATAGTTTTTAACTAGTGTTGTTTTCCCACTTGCTAAATCTCCTCTTAATATTACAATACAATCTTCATTTGAAATAGTTTCTTTTAGAGATTGAGTAATTATATCAATCTCTTTTAATTCTAAAATAAACTCTTTTTGCAAAAAAAATCCTATCTTATAATTGATTAGAAATTTTGATAATTTCTTCTAATTTACTTTTGGCTTTTCCACTTAATATAGCATCTCTTGCTATTTCAATACCCTCTTGTAAATCTCTAGCTTTTTCATCTACAATTAGAGCTGCTGCTGCGTTAATTAGAACTATATCAAGTTTTGCACCAGATGTTTTATTAGATAAAATATCTTTTGTTATTTGAGCATTAAATATTGCATCTCCACCAACAATTTCTTCTTTAGGAGCTAATTTTAAACCATAATTTTCTGGGTTAATTTCAAAATCTTCAACCTTTCCATTATATAAAGATGTAGCATAAGTAATATCAGAAATTGAAATTTCATCCATTCCATCTTTTGAAGAAACAATAATTGATCTTTTTGTATCTAACATATCTAGTGCATAAGCAATTTTATTAATAAAAGATTTATCAAATACTCCAATTAGCTGTTTTGAAACTGTTGCAGGATTTGATAATGGTCCTAATATATTAAAAATTGTTCTATGTGGGATTGATTTTCTTATTGGCATAATATGTTTCATTGCTGGGTGATGTTTTTGTGCAAACATAAAACAAAAACCTGCATCTTCTAACATCTTAGCAGAGTTTTCTAAAGTCATCTCTAGATTAATACCTAAAGCTTCAAGCATATCAGCACTACCTGATTTACTTGTAATACTTCTGTTTCCATGTTTTGCAACATAACAATCACAAGCTGATAATAAAATTGA
>AYRE01000061.1_pt1 | contig 14979 bp, 14 predicted proteins | sample 183791 | NCBI WGS metagenome assembly AYRE01 (sample SAMN02391470, study PRJNA226580) | bioreactor metagenome | isolation source: day 6 sample from continuous culture bioreactor with low C:N ratio... | place: Germany: Bremen | reverse complement strand
CAAGGAACATTTCCTCAAGGTGTAGATGTGGCAATTGGTCCAGATGCAACTGGAGTTGGATGGGCTTATGAGTATGCTCTAAAGTCTGATACAAAGTCTTTAGATGAGTTAAGAACACTACAAGATTATTATTACAAATATGCTTTACTTGGAGTTGATGGAGTAAGTGAAATAGCATCAATTGGTGGATTTATAAAAAACTATGAAATCACTTTAAATCAAGATAAATTAGTGCAATATGATTTGAGTATTAAAGATGTAAAAAATGCCTTATCAAAAAATAATGATGAAAAAGGTGGAAGAATCATTCTAGAGAATGGTTTTGAACATATGATTCAAGCTAAGGGTTATTTACAAAGTGTAGTTGATATTGAAAATATAACTGTTAAAACTATGAACTCAATTCCTTTAAAAATTAAAGACATTGCAGATGTTAATATCACTTCTTCAAATAGACGTGGTATGGCTGATTTAAATGGGCAGGGTGATACTGTTGGGGGTATTGTAGTTGTTAGATATGGCGAGAATCCATATGCTGTTATAAAAGCTGTAAAAGAGAAAATCAAAACTCTAAGTGTTGATGGAGTTGAAGTAGTAGAGACTTATGATAGATCTTCATTAATTGATAAAGCAATTGATACATTAAAAAATACTTTAATTGAAGAGTCTATTATTGTAATGATTATTACTGGTCTGTTTTTGTTCCATGCAAGATCTGCTTTAATTATAATTATTACTTTACCAATTACAGTTCTTATTACTTTTTTATTAATGAAAGCCTTTGGAATGGGCTCAAACATCATGAGCCTTGGTGGAATTGCTATTGCTATTGGAGCAATGGTTGATGCCACTATTGTAATGGTTGAAAATGCCCATAAATATCTTCAAGGAAAAGAGAATATATCCAATGAAGAAAGAGTATCAATAATCATTAAATCTGCAAAACAAGTAGGGCGACCAATCTTCTTTGCATTGATTTTAGTTGTAGTTTCTTTTTTACCAATTTTTGCTTTAACTGGACAAGAAGGTAGATTATTCACTCCTTTAGCTTTTACTAAATCTTTTGCCATGATTTCTGGAGCAATTTTATCAATTACAGTTGTTCCCATTTTAATGGTATTTTTAATAAGAGGAAAGATTCTAAATGAAAATAAAAACTGGTTAAATAAGTTTTTTATTTTACTTTATTCTCCGCTTTTAAAACTCTCATTAAAATTGAGATATTTTGTTGTTTTAGCTTTTATAGGAACTATAATAGCAGCATATCCTGTGTATAAAAAACAAAATTGGGAATTTATGCCCATGATGAATGAAACTGTATTTATGTATATGCCTGTGACTCCTTATGGATTAGGTGTTGATTTAGCAAAAGAGTTAACATATAAAACAGATAAGATTCTAAAATCTTTTCCAGAGGTAGAAACAGTATTTGGAAAAGCAGGGCGAGCAGATACAGCAACAGATCCAGCTCCACTTGCAATGATTGAAACAATTGTTACTTTCAAGCCTGAAGATCAATGGCGTGAGGGTATGACATACAAGAAGTTAATGGAAGAGATGGATAAAAAACTGCAAATTGCAGGGCTTATTAACTCTTGGACTTATCCAATTAGAGGAAGAATTGATATGCTTCTAACTGGTATACGAACTCCTCTTGGAATAAAATTATATGGAAATAATCATGAGAAACTTGAAGAAACAGCGGGTTTAATAGAGCAAGAACTTAAAAAATTTGATAAAACACTTTCTGTATCTACAGATAAAATTAACTCTGGGTATTATTTAAATATTGATATAGATGAAGAGATGATATCAAGATATGGGATTTCAAAGAATGATATCTTATCTACTGTATCACTTGGAGTTGCTGGAGCTAAAGTATCAACGTTTTTAGATGGTTTAGAGCGTTATCCTATGACTTTACGGTTTGAGACAAGCCAAAGAGAAGATATTACAAGTTTACGTAATTTACAAGTTAAAACAAAATTAGGTTTTCAGCCTTTAGAGATGTTTGCACAACTCAAATATGAAGAAGGTCCTTCTGTTATTAAGTCTGAAAAAGCTTTAAATGTAAACTTTATATATATCACGCCAAAAAATGGAGTTTCTGCAAAACAATATAAAGATGAAGCTAAAGCTTTATTAAAAGATATCAAACTACCTAGTGGTTTTTATTATGAGTGGGCAGGACAGAGTGAGTATTTAGAATCAGCAATGGAGCGATTGTTGTATATTATTCCATTAACTTTTGTAATTATATTTATACTTATATATTTTGCACTAAGAAATATTACATATACAATGATAATTTTCTTTACATTACCATTTGCATTAACTGGTGGAATATTCTATTTAGATTTCCTAAACTTTAATATCTCAATAGCTGTAATTGTAGGTTTTCTAGCTCTGCTTGGAGTTGCTGCTGAAACATCTATTGTTATGATAGTTTACTTACATGAAGCAATGTTAGAGTTAAAAGAAAAATGTACGAAAATAGAAAAAGAACATATTTTTCATGCGATATATAAAGGTGCAGTTCTAAGACTTCGACCAAAATTAATGACTTTATTTGCAATTCTTGGGGGGCTTATTCCTATTATGTATATAAATGGGGTAGGGAGTGAAGTAATGCAAAGAATTGCTGCTCCAATGATCGGTGGAATGGTGTCATCAGCCTTTTTAACATTGATTGTGATTCCATCAATTTTTTATATTTTAGCTATTAAAAAAGGCGGGAAAATGGCAGATTGTGATTTAAGTCACTAGAGTAAGAAAAAGAGATAGGCTCTTTTTCTTACATTTTTAGACTGCAACTCTATTGTTTGTAAAGATTTTAAGTTTAATATTTATTAAATATAAAGGAATAAATTATATAAATATTATTACCTAATGTTTAAAATTTTAAAATTATTTGGTTAAAATGAATAATCTAAACATTAACTACACAAAAATTCTATAAAATTCTCCTAGAACATTTAGCAAAAGCGAATGTTAAAAGTGAATTTATTATTCAGTTTATAAATTAGATTGAATTTAATAAGTGAAGTTTTATTAGATAGAAATTTTATCATCCAAATTACATACTGGATGTTTACAATGAGTCTTGTAAATACCGATTTTGTTGGCACTATTTGCTAAACCAACTTTGCGCTAAACTAAATAAAATGCAGCGTTAATAATTTAAACAAAAATAATAAGGATACAAAATGAGCACTAAAATGAAATTAGCAGGAATTATGTTAGGAGCGGCACTAACAACAACAGCTGCATTTGCAGGAAACGGATCTTGTGGAGCTGGTAAATGTGGTGGAGATATGAAAAAATCTGAAAAGATGGATAAAAAAGGTTCTTGTGGTGCTGGTAAATGTGGTGGCGACATGAAGAAAAAAGAAATGAAAAGTGGATCTTGTGGCGCTGGTAAATGTGGTGGCGACATGAAAAAAGGCGAAATGAAGAAAGAAATGAAAAAAGGTTCTTGTGGAGCTGGTAAATGTGGTGGCGACATGAAAAAAGATGCTAAAAAAGAAATGAAAAGCGGTTCTTGTGGCGCTGGTAAATGTGGTAGTAAATAATTAGATGATAAAAGAAGATAGATAATATGATAAATTTAAAAGGCTGTGGCTTAGGTTTAAGAAGTGATTTTCTTCTTGACCTAAAAGAAAATGAATTTCAACCTGACTGGTGGGAAGTGACTCCTGAAAACTGGATGCATATGCCAAAGTTATATGAAAAAGCTTTTGAAGAAGCTGTATTTTCTAAACCTACAGTTGCACATGGTTTATCTTTATCTATCGGCTCTGTTGACAAACTTAATAGAAAGTTTGTCAAACAGGTTAAAACTTTCCTTGATAGATACAAAATAGAATACTATTCTGAACACCTTTCGTTCTCTTCTTTAGATAATAAACAATCTTATGAACTATTACCTGTTCCTATGACTAAAAAAATGGTAAATGTAATAGCCGATAGAGTTAAAGAGGTTGAGGATATTATTCAGAGAAATCTGATATTAGAAAATGCAACATATTATTTAGTTCCTTACTCAGAAATGAGAGAAGTTGACTTTATTAATGAAGTTATGGAAAAATCAGGTGCAAAAATGCTTTTAGATGTGAATAATGTGTTTGTAAATTCAGTAAATCACTCTTTTAAAGCTAGAAAATTTATTGATGAAATAGATAAAAGCAAAGTAGCTTATATGCATATGGCTGGTCATTATTTTGATGAAGAAGCTAATATGAAAATTGATTCACATGGAATGCCTATTGATAAAGGTGTGTGGAAGCTTTTAGAATATACTTTAAAACAAATTGATGCTCCCGTAATGATTGAAAGAGACAATAATATACCTCCATTAGAAGAGTTAGTTAGTGAATACAAACAGATGAAAAAGATTTGTAAGGCAGTTAGGAATGGCTAATTTAGAAAGAGATGTAGAAGATAGATTCTTCGATATTATCACAAATCAAAAAGATAATCCAAGCTCAAATGCTTATGGGGTTTATCAAAAGCTTGTTTTTTATCGTTTTGAAGAGATTATAAAAAATACTTTTCCTGAATTTATGAAGTATATTTCAGAGCATGACTTAGAAAAATCTGTCTATGAGTTCATAAAAAATCCTCCTTCAACTCCTTTTGTTTGGCAAATTGCTAAAGATTATATAAAGTTTGTAAAGAAAAATAAGATATTTCATGATAAAAAGTTTTTATATGAACTTTTATATTTTGACTGGATTGAAGTTGAAGTAGAAATGAAAGAGTATAAAGAAGAAAAAAAGTCTAAATTTTCTTGGAATAAATCGTATAAATTAGCGCAAAGTGCTAGAATCAAAAAATTTAAATATGATATTATAAATAAAGATTTTGAAACAAAAAGAGAAAACTATCTAATAATTTATTTCAATTTTGAACAAAATGAAGTTTTATTTAGAGAGATAAATCAGTTTATTTATGTTCTTATTCAAAGATTAAATAAGAAAGAGAGTTTAGAAAAAACTTTAAAGACCTTATGTAAAGAAAATGATCTTGAATTACAAGATGCAAAAGATGCTTTAGAAGAGGCCTTAAAAGAGTTGATTTCTCAAGACGCTCTACTAATATCTAAATAGTTAGATTACAATTTTCTTTTAATAGCTTATTTGTATAGAAATATGCAAATATTGCTGCAGAATAAATCATAAATAAAATACCAAACCATAAATATATATAATCTAATTCAAAATATTTTACTATTAGAAATGCAATTATTAGTTTTGCAAAAATTTGTCTATATAAACCTATAAATAGAATCATCTTTGGTTTCTTAATACCTTGAAGAGTCGATACACAAATGAATAGTATTATATATGCATAGAAAATCCAAACTTCAACTAGTAAATAATCTAAACCATATTGAACAACAATTTCATTTGAATCAAATTGAGAAATTATAAATTTACCAAAAATTGTTAGAGTAATAATACCGACAGTTGATATTACAAATCCATACTTAATAGCTGTTTTTAATACCTCAATTACCCTATCATATTTTTTAGCCCCATAGTTATTAGATACTAAAGTTAATACAGCTGTTGAAAGACCAAGGGCAGGAAGTAACATTATTTGTTCAACTCTAAATCCAATACCATATCCAGCAACAGCATGCATACCATAGTGCGAAACATAGTACGTAAGTATTAATGAACCAAAGGCCATAGTTAACATATTTAAACTAGCTGGAAGCCCCTGAGATAGGAACTCTTTATATACTCTAAAGTTTGGTACAAAATATTCAGGTTTTTCAAAATGAATAAGTTTTGTTTGCAAGACTTTATATAACATGTAAAACATATTTAGTACTTGGATTAGTACTGTAGCTATTGCTATTCCTTTTATTCCCATTGCTGGAATAAATAAAAATCCATATATGAAAATTGGGTTTAAAACTAGGTTTGCAAAAAATCCAAATATCAACGTATTTCTATATGTTTTAGTATCACCTTGTGCAAGTAGTACAGAATTAAGTGAAAAGTTAAACATAAAAAACACAGCACCAAATAGTATAGGGTTTATATATGTAATTGCAGTATCAAGATATTCACCTTCTGCACCTAATAATGTGAATAGTGAAGGTGCTAGAAAATATCCAATAGCACTTAAGAATATTCCAACTAGGGGAATAAATATAATTCCTTTATGGGCATAAATTGATGCAAGTTTATATCTCTTTTTCCCAAAGGCATTCCCAAGAAGGGCTGTAATAGCTGATGAAAGTCCATATCCAAATCCAACAATTAAAAAGAAGATCATAAAAGATAAAGATAAGGCAGCAATTGCTTGTGTTGAAATAAGGCCCGCGTAAAATGTATCAACTACATTATACATTGTATTAAAAAACATCCCTGTACTTGCAGGAATTGCTAATTGTTTAATTAGACTTGGAATATTTTCAGTTGTTAGTTTTTGTGTATTTCTTCTCAAAGTATATCCGATATATTAAAATTTTAAATAGTAAAAATGTAGAAAGAGTATTATGTAAGAAGTAGGTATAGTTTAAGAAGTGAATAAAGGATATTAATCCTCTATTCTAATCATTACAGGTTTTGCTGTAACTGCTCCTGTTTCTTCGATAGCATTTAATGCTTCGTTAATATCTTTTTCTAAACAAGTATGTGTAGATAATAAAAGATGAGCACAAGTGTCATTTAGTGGTTTTTGAATCATTTTCTCGATAGAAATGTTCTTATCACTTAAAATGTTAGCAACTTTTGCTAAAACACCTGGTTTATCTTCAACTCTTAGTCTGAAGTAATATTTTGTTTGAATATTATCTTTAGACATTAATTTTAGGTTTTCTCCATGTGCAGATTCAAAACCTAACATAGGTGAACCTTTTCCACGTCTAGCAATATCAACTATATTAGCAATAACTGCTGATGCTGTCGCATCTCCACCTGCACCTGGTCCATAATACATTGTTTCACCAACTTTATCACCAATTACAGATACTCCATTCATTACTCCATCAACTTTAGCAATCATTTCACTATTTGGAATAAATACTGGATGTACTCTTAATTCGATTTCATTTTCTACTTTTTTAGCAATTGTAAGAAGTTTGATTGAGTAATTAAACTCATTTGCAAAATCAATATCTTCTGGTGCAATATTTTCAATACCTTCAATTAAGATATCTTCAGGTTTTGCATCAATTCCATAAGCAATAGAACCTAAAATTAATAGTTTATGAGCAGCATCAAATCCACCAACATCAAATGTTGGATCAGCTTCTGCATAACCTAGTTCTTGAGATTCTTGTAAAATAGTATCGTAATCAACACCTTCGTTAATCATTTTTGTTAACATGTAATTACAAGTACCATTCATAATACCTCTAATAGATTGGATATTATTTGCAGTTAATCCATCTCTTAAGGCATTAATAATTGGAATACCACCAGCTACTGCTGCTTCGTATTCAAAAGGTGTATCTCCAGCTAAATCTTGTAACTCATATCTGTGATATGCAAGTAATGCTTTATTCGCTGTAACAACTGCTTTACCTTTTTCAAGTGCTTTTTTTACAACTTCATAAGGCTTTTCAATTCCACCCATTAACTCAACAACAATGTCAATTGAATCATCATTTAATACTTCATCAATATTGTCAGTTAATTTGATAGATACACCTCTATCTTTATTTAAATTAGATACTACTCCAATAGTAGGTGTTATTTCAATACCAGCTCGTGCAGTAATAATATCTTTATTATCTTTTAAAATGTTTGCAACACTTGCTCCAACAGTACCAACTCCAATAATTCCTACTTTTAACATCTAATATCCTATTTTTCTAAACTTTTTAAATATTTTTTTATGTTTTTAGCCGCTTGTCTAATTCTTTTTTCATTTTCAATTAATGCGATTCTAACATACTCATCACCGTATTTACCAAATCCAATTCCTGGACTTACTGCTACTTTTGCTTCTGTTAATAATTGTTTTGAGAATTCCATACTTCCAAGGTGTCTAGCACACTTTGGTATTTTTGCCCAAATAAACATTGAGGCATTTGGTGTATCCATTTTCCAACCCGCATCAGCAAAAGCTTCAATCATTACATCTCTTCTGTAGTGATATTTTTCAATGTGTTCTTCAACACAATCTTGTGGTCCATCTAAAGCAACAGTAGCTGCAACTTGAATTGGTGTAAACATACCATAATCAAGCCAAGATTTAATTCTTTTTAATGCTCCAACTAGTTTTTCATTTCCAACGATGAATCCAACTCTCCATCCTGCCATATTGTATGACTTAGATAAAGTAAATGATTCAACTGCAACATCAAGTGCACCTTCTGCTTGGAAAATTGATGGAGTTGTATATCCATCGAATGTAATATCCGCATAAGCAATATCAGAGATAATATAAAATCTCTCTCTTTTAGCCATATCTACTAATCTTTGGTAGAACTCTGGTCTAACAGTTGCACAAGTTGGGTTATGTGGGAAATTAACTACCACATATTTAACTTTTGGAATTGATTCATCAACAGTTTTTTGAAGTCTTTCAAAGAATAGATCTTCATCAACTTTGTATTCATTATCAAAAGTTAATTCAAATTTGTGAATTGCTGCACCACTTAGCATAAATGCATAAGAGTGAATTGGATATGTTGGATCTGGAACTACTGCTACATCACCTACGTTAACAATTGCTTGAACTAAGTGAACATAACCTTCTTTAGAACCCATTGTTGCACAAGCATGCTTATCTGGATCTAAATAATCAACACCATATTTTCTTTTATACCAATTACAAATTGCTAATCTTAATTTGTAAATACCAGCAGATGCTGAATAACCGTGATTTTTTGGCTTATCAGCAGTCTCTTTTAATTTATCAATAATATGTTGTGGTGCTGGTCCGTCTGGATTACCCATAGAAAAGTCGATAATATCTTCGCCATTTCTTCTAGCTTCCATTTTAATATTGTTAACTTCTGCAAACACGTAGTTTGGAAGTCTTTTCATTCTTTCAAATTCTATTTCTGGGAACACTTTTACTACTCCTTAGTAATACTAATCCCTCGCTTTAAATTAGCAAGAGAGTATAAATCATCTATTTTTATATATTTTGTATCAATTGGTACATCAAGTCTAAGACTTTTTTGTAAACTATCTTCTTTAACTATTTCAATTATATTTAGTTCGTTGTCATAAAACACAACATTTGGATGCCATCTATTTCCATTTCTTGATATGATATTGATTGCATTTGCTGTATCAATTTTAATCAAAAATGCTTTGGTAGATTTCTTCAAAATTAGCTGGTTATTTGTAACTAAATCTTTTGCTCTATAAATGTCACTATTAATTGTATTAATGGTATAGTGCCACTTTAAGCTACCCTCTCTTATTATATTCTCTATCTTGCTATTTCTTAATGCAAGCGCTTGAGATAATTTGAGAGGGTTGATGGCGGCTTCTGTTTTTAGTTTAATACTCCAAGTGAAACTTTCATTAATAAATTTGGCTTCTCTTGTAAAGTAGTAATAATGTCCTAAAGATTTTAATATATCTTTTATGATTGCTAAAGATTTTTTTTGTTGACCAATAAATCTAAAATCAATATCAATATATTGTGTAGTAGGGTATTTTAATTTTAATAATCCATTGTCTTGTAGTTTTTTTGTTACTAATGGGTAGTTGATATTACCATCACTTAGGTAATATGAACTATTGTTAGAGAATAGATAATTTATTAGGTTTTGGTGCGTGTTATATGCTTCTTCCCCTAAGATATTACCGATTTTAACATTTAAATTAGCGTTTAAAACTACAGTACATGCAATTATTAAAATTAATTTTTTTATCATTTTTATTCTTTATCTTTTTAGATTATAGATTAAAATCCCTGCTGCTACTGAAACATTTAATGAATCAAATTCATGTTCCATTCCAATAGATACTTTTAAGTCTAATTTTTTAGCAACTTTTGGAGAGATACCTTCTCCCTCACTTCCTAAGAATAAAGCTACTTTATCAGTCTTTTCAATTTTTCCGTATTTTTTAAGATCAATACCATCCATTGTTGCACCAATTAATGTAAATCCAGAGTCGATTAATTCGCTCGCTAAATCTACTGATCTTGGGTGAACTGTAAATGGTAAGTCTAATAATGCTCCTGAACTTGTTCTTACAATTCCAGAGTTATTAATAGTTTTAATATTTGAAGCAATAACACCTTCTATTCCCATAGAATAAGCTGTTCTTGCGATTGCACCAATATTTCCAACATCAGTTAATCCATCTAAAACTAAGATGAAGTTCATGTTTTTGAACTCTTTAATTGGAGCATAGTCAAATTGTTCTAATTTTAAAAAGAAACCTTGATGATTTCCGCCTTTTGCTAAAGCTTGAGCTTTTTGATTATCCACTTTGTGAATTTTTTTGTCAAGTCTTGCAAATTTAGTAAAAAGTTTTTTATCAATTTCTTTTGAAAGAAAAACTTCTTCTATTAGTTCTGGGTGTTTTTCTAGTACGTAAAGTACGATTTGTTTTCCATATATTATCATGGCTAGATTTTATCTAAAATATCTTGATAAACCTCTTTTACTATATTATTTTCCATTATTTTGCCCTAGATATTACTAGTAATTTTAAAAAGATAAATTTGAGGATTAATTAAATAGTATAAAGATTTGGAGTTAAATAGTATGAATTTGTAGAAAGTATAGAAGGAATAAGAAAAAAGAGTTTAGTCTCTTTCTTCCATTAATTCTTGGTAAATCTCTTTTGTTTTTCTTCCCGTCATTTTAGATATTAATTTTGCTTTTACTTTTGGAGCTAAATCAAGGTCTTGGATGTCCTTTAATTCTAGGCTTGAACCACATGCTTCAACTGGTTCAATTACTACAACCCATTCCCCTTTAATATTAATATCTTTAAACTCTTTAAATAAATTTTTTGAAGTATTTTTGTAAGTTTTTTGGTGAAGTTTTGTTATTTCTTTTGCTAAAAATACTGTTCTATTTTCATCTTTCAAAGCTAACTCTTCTAATAATTTTAGAAGTCTATGTGGAGATTCATATAAAATCGCAAGTTTATCATCATGTAAAATTGCATCTAATTTTGAACTTCTCTCTGCACCTTTATGGGCTAAGAATCCATGAAATGAAAATGTAGTATTAATAAAACCACTCATTGCATATGCTGTTAAAACCGCATTTGCTCCTGGTAATACATCATATTCAATATTGTTTTTAATACAGTAATCAACTAGTGTAGCACCTGGGTCTGAAACACATGGCATACCAGCATCACTTACGTAAACAACATTTTTAGTAAAAGTATCGATTGTTAAAGTTTTTAAAACTTGATTTTCATTGTGAGAATGAAATGATTTATATTCTTTGTTTGAAAAGTCTAGGTCGTTTCTTTCACCTAGTAGATTTAGAAGTTTTTTTGTGACTCTTGTATCTTCACAAAAAATTAGTTCCGCCTCCAATAAAGTGTTTAAAGACCTTAAAGACATGTCTTCAAGGTTACCTATTGGAGTGGGAACTAAGCACAGCATTGTAAATAATTACTTAGCAGCTGCGTATTTAGCTTTGAATTTCTCAACTCTACCAGCAGCATCAACAATTTTTTGCTCTCCAGTAAAGAATGGGTGACAAGCATTACAAATATCAATTCTCATAGTTTCAACATTTGATTTAGTTTCAAACGAGTTACCACAAGCACAAGATACTGAACATACTTTATAATCTGGGTGTATATCTTTTTTCACGCCATAGTCCTTATATAAATTAATGTAAAATAAAAGATCAAGTCTATGTTGTCCTTTATTAAACTCTTTGTAAGGCGGGATTATAGCGAAAAATACTTAAGTATATCTGAATTTAAGTTTTGTATTATATTAGACTCTTGCAAGTTATTAAATTGACCTTTATTAAAAGTATTTTGTCTTTTTGCAAGTTTTGCTGTATTTAATGCAATTTTTTCTTCTAATTGTTCTTTGTTTATTTTTCCATCTAAAAACTCTAAAGTTTCTATAATTCCAATAGATGACATTGCATTTGGCTTTCTTGTATATTTTCTCTCTAAATAAATAACTTCATCGATGATTCCATCTTTCATCATTTGTTTTGTTCTTAAAGAGATTCTTTTTCTTAATTCATCCCTATCCCATAAAATTTCAAATATTTTAAGATCAGGAGCTATTGGTGTTTTTGGGTTCTGTTTGAAATACTCACTAGGAGTTAATTGGCTGTCTTTATAAATTGCATAGGCTTTTTCAACTCTGTATCTATCAGTTTTTTTGATTCTTTCCATATAATCTTTATCAAGACTATAAAGTAAATCATATGCTTCATCTACTGGAATATCAAGTTTTACTTTTGAATCTACACCCGTTGATAATCCTTCAATTAAGGCCTTTAGATAAAATCCTGTACCACCTACGATTATTAGATTATTATTGTTTTGTAAAGCATACTCTTTTGCTTTTTTATAACAATCAATAAATTGTATTACGTCAAATTCTTCATTTGGGTAAACTTCATTTATTCCAAAATGAATAATATCTCCTCTCTCTTGGGCAGTTGGTTTTGCTGAGGCTATATCTATCTCTTTATATACTGATAGTGAATCAAGTGATAGTACAATTGAGTTTGTTTGCTGGGCGATATCTAATGATAATCCGGTTTTTCCTGAGGCAGTTGAGCCAATAATTGCAATTTCTTTCATATTGCAATTTTAGCTAAGTTTTTGTGAAAATATCTTTATTTTTCACTCTTACATTTTTCTAGCTCTAATGTAAGTCTATTTATCTCTTTTTCTTTTGCTATTAGCTTGTTTAGTAATTCAGAGACATCTTCTTTGCTTGAGTCTAGTACATCAGATTCTGTTTTTGTACTACATGCACTAAAAAATAAAGTAATACCTAATGTTAATACTAAAAGTTTAATTGTTTTCATTTGTCCTGCTTATTATATAATAGTTGTTAAATAAATAACTTTAAAAGCAATTTTATCTTTTTTAAAGTTAAAGGCTTTTAAAAAAATGAAGATTTACTCAAAAGGTTTTCAACTTATCTTTTTAATTATTTAGATAAAATCTCATTCATGGAAAAACTGCTAAAAAAAATTAACGATTTCAATGAACTAGTAATGTTCAAACACTCAATCTTTTCACTGCCATTTATATTTATTGCGATGGTTGTAGCTGCTCAAGGTTGGTTTGGTTTTAAACTAATGTTTCTTGGTATTCTTGCTGCTTTAAGTGCAAGAAACTTTGCAATGGGATTCAACAGATATATGGATAGAGATATTGATGCTCTAAATCCAAGAACTGTAAATAGGCCAAATGTAGATGGAAGAATCTCTGCTTCTCAAATGTTACTGTTTACTATTGCGAATGCTTTAGGGTTTATTGTTGTTGCTTATTTTGTAAATGATTTAGCTTTTTATTTATCGGTACCGATTTTACTAATAATTGGTTCTTACTCTTATTTTAAGAGATTCTCTTATTTAGCCCATGTTATTTTGGGTATTTCACTTGCACTTGCTCCTATTGCTGGTGTTGTTGCTGTTAGTGAATCTATTCCTTTATGGTCTGTATTATTAAGTATTGGGGTAATGTTTTGGGTTGCTGGATTTGATTTATTATATTCATTGCAAGATATTGAAGTGGATAAGAAACTAAATCTTCATTCAATTCCTTCAAAATTCGGCCCTCAAAAAACAATGCTTATATCAAAAGTATTTCATGTATTAACTGTAATCTTTTGGCTTTTATTTGTAATAAGCTCAGATAGTTCTACTTTTGCATACATAGCAGTATTAATAAGTGCAATTATGTTGACTTATGAACACTACTTAGTAAATAAGGATTTTACTAAGATTGATAGAGCATTTTTTACAGTAAATGGATATTTAGGAATAATTTTCTTCATTTTAATAGTTTTAGACAATTTATTTTAAAAATAAGATAAGAAGTTACGTTATTTGTTATAAATAATATTAAACTTTATGTATTTTTTCTGTATAATTTTCCAAATTCTTGTAAGGAATAAATAAATATGGGTAATAAATTAAAAGAAGTAACTTATTTAACTATTAAAAATTTGAAAAATAATGACATCATTTTACCAGGTGAATACTCTACACACTTTGCAAATATAGCAAGAGATATGGAAGTAGATATTACTAATGAAGAAGTAGTTTTAAAAGATTTACATCAAGATTGTGAAAGAATGGACAAAATTGTAAAAACTACAAGTAATAGTCTTGATTCTATTCATGATTCAACAAAAAAAGCACAAACAGCAATTGTAAATAAAGATGAAGCCTCTTTAGCTTCTATTACAAATGAATTAAGCGAAATGCAAAAACAGATCAAATTCTTGCAAAAAGAGTTATTCTCAGATGCTTTAACTGGAGCATATAATAGAAAATGGTTTGCTGATTATTATTTAGATGATGGAAAATTCCAAAATGATGGAAAAATGGCATTTATTGATTTAAATAAATTTAAAATCATTAATGATACTCATGGGCACTTATTAGGAGACTTAGTACTAAAATATTTAGTTAAGTTTTTACAAAAAGAGTTAGCTTATGAAGGTGTTAATGTTATGAGATATGCCGGTGATGAATTTATGGTGTTATTCTCTGCTTCTGCTGTTAAAAGGCTAAATGTAGAAGAAAAAATGAATGAAGCTCAAATAAAACTTGCAAAACAAAAATTAAAATCTACAAAAGTAAATGACTTACAATTTTCATTCTCTTATGGTTTAGTTGATTTTAAAACATCTGATATAGTAGATGATATTTTAGAAAAAGCTGATGAACTAATGTATGAGAATAAACAAAAAAATAGATAAACTATAATAATATTAAGTTTATCTATGATACTATTCCAGTCTTCAAATAAGCGCGTCTGTGGCTCAACTGGATAGAGCACTGGGTTTCGGCCCCGGCGGTTGGGGGTTCGAATC
>AYRE01000060.1_pt1 | contig 15034 bp, 10 predicted proteins | sample 183791 | NCBI WGS metagenome assembly AYRE01 (sample SAMN02391470, study PRJNA226580) | bioreactor metagenome | isolation source: day 6 sample from continuous culture bioreactor with low C:N ratio... | place: Germany: Bremen | reverse complement strand
GTGTTATAAAAATAAAAAATATATATAGTAAAAATACTTTGAGAAAACATTGTTTTCACAAAGACCTATAAAAATTACTCAACTCTTACAATAATAGAAGTTTTCTCACTAAAACTAGGATCAGCATCCTTAGTTAAAGTAGCTGTTGAAATAAAACTACAAGGAGTCTTAGAAACTCTTGTAGCCTTTACAATAAAAGGCATACTAGCAGAAAACCCTGACTTCACATTTACACTTTGACCTTGTAAATAATTAACAATCACAGCCCCACAAGTCCCAGACTTATCAATACCTAATTTTCCATCAATATTATCTAAATCTAAACTAATAGTAAACCTATCAGAACTACCTCCATGATTTGAAATAAACATCTCAAAAGTAGTTGTAGCTCCATTTTTTAACTTATAACTTGGAACACAAATCCACTCATCACCATCACACTCTAAATTTGCAATATCTGATTTAATTTTATTATTTAAATCATCAATTTCACCCTCTGCATCTCCTGAAATCTTACCAAACAATCCCATACCCAAACCAAAAACCGTAAGTCCAATAATCATCATAACAACAGTATTAACTGCAAGTTCAGCAGCTTTTTTATTTAAAAAATTCTTCATAACTAAAAAATAAAAATCCCAATATATAAAATAATTGTATCTAAAACAATAATAACAGAATAATAACACAACAATAAATCAAAAATAAACACACACAAAATAAAAATTTAAAATTAATTTAAATTCTCAAAATAAAAAAATATAGAAATAAATAAATAATTAAATTATTTTTTTCTATTTCTAAGAGTCATAAACCCAAATAAAGTTGAACAAATTAAAATAATTGCAATAATAATTTTACCTGTGCTTCCTGTTGAACTTTTCTTTCCCTCAGTCACAGATAAAGTAACTGTATCTTCACTTGAATATCTAGAATCTCCAACAACTGACTCTAAATTAGCAGTAACTCCATAATCTCTAGCATCAGCAGTATTTAAAACTTCAACCTTAAATTCAACAACTGAAGTTTCACCAACATCAATATTTGAAGTAACATACTGAGTTAATTCATTATAAACAAAAGGATATGAAATATCTGGAGACAATCTAACTCTTACATCTCTAGCATCCTCTGTCCCAATATTTTTAATACTCAATCTAACCTTATTATCAATTGACCCAATCTTAAAATTATCAACTAATTCAACATTTGAAATCTCTAATCTAGGAGCCGCAGTAATTCTAATATCCAAAGGTAAATCCATTGAAACAACCTCAAAATTATTTCCTACAGCAGACTCATATCTATAATTTAAAATAACTTTAGCAGGAACAATCCCAGTTACCTCTTTTTCTAAATCAATAGTAAATTCTAAAACTGCTTCCTTTCCACCAGCAATAGATGAAACTGAATCAGTTAAAGAATAACTATACCCTTCAGTTACAAATTCTGAATCAATAACTAACTTAGCTGAAACTAACTCAGCATCTCTATCTCCTAAATTTTGTAAAGTAACACTTAACTTATTATTCTCAGTATCAGGCAATAACTCATTTGGAGTAGACTTTACTGACCCAACATATAAGCTAGGTTTCACATCAACACCTGAAATCATAACAGGTAAATTAAAAGTTTGTTTAGCACCATTTGACATAACATAAAAAGGTAAATCAATAAATCCAGCCTCTAAATCCTCAGAGAAAAAAACTCTAAAAGTCTTAGTAAAATACTCTCCCTCATATACTTTTGAAATTAAATCACGAGGACCATCAATTAACTTATAATAATCACTATCATCAATCCCAAAAGAAACATATTCTTTTACACTATCAGACTTATCATTAGAAAATCTAACAGTAATATCTGCATACTCTCCAGCAACAATTGGAGCTGGATCCGTATTAAGTAAATCTGCTGAAAAGGAAAAAACATTCCCAATCAACATAAATCCTAACATCACACTTAATAATAATTTATTTAATTTAATCATTTTTTTTTAATAGATTTAGTACTTTTTTTAGCACTAACTTTTTTACCTTTATTCAAAGTATTTTTATTTAATAAAGCCATAATAGCTGGAACCATTGTAAAACTTACAATTAGAACACTAAAAATGGAAATTGACAAACTCATACCCATCCTTTGAGTTCCTAATAACTTTGCTAAAAGCAAAGCTGAAAACCCAATAATAGTTGTAATCGCGGACAAAATTAAAGCTCTTCCAGAAATTGTAAAAGTTCTATCAATTGCAACTTTAATATCAAATCCTTTCTTTAAATATTTCTTAATACTATCCACTAAATGAATAGAAAAATCAACTCCAATCCCTAAAACTAAAGATACAATCCCAGTTGACAAAGTCGTAAAAGGAACATTCAATAAAGACATTAAACCAACAGCCCAAATTACAGCAACTAAAATTGGAAATAAAGCTAAAAATCCTACACTAACTGAAGCATAAATTAAACTTGCAACTAAAAACACTAAAGAAAATCCTGTCAAAGTTGTAACTGTCGCATCCTTTTCTAAACTATCTCCCAACTCATCAAATCTAACTGCATCCCCATAAAAAGATACATCAGTATAATAAATTGAATTTACTTTCACCGCTTGTTTAATCTCGGCTAACAAAGTAGACTTACCTGCTTGATCTTGAACCATACTTTGAGAATTAATTATAATTCTTGCCATAGTATAATCATCATTAAAAAAGACATCTCCAATAGGAGTTCCAGTAACTCCACTATAAATTTCATTTGTATCCATTCCAAAATAAGAATATGGACTATTAACAGATTCCACATAAGAAATCCCATCTAAAACTGAAACTAACTTATCAACATCCCTTTTAACTTGAGCATTTCTCAAATCTCCTTTTTCAGCTACTAAAACTAAAGTAATTGACTCACTTTGCCCATAAGCAAAATTAATCTCTGAAAAAGACCTTGAAACTTCATCATCTGAAGGAATCCAATTTGAATTACTATTTGAAAACTCAACATTTGCTGCATTATACAACATAAACAAAGTTAAAATACCTAAAACCCATAAAGTTTTTTTAGCATAATTAACTTGATAGGATGCAAGTTTTCCAATTTGAACCATTAATTTATCAAATATTTTATTTGGTTTAAATGATACTTTATCTGCAAACACAGTTATCAAAATAGGGAATAAAGCAAAACTTGATGCATAAATAATTGCAATTGCTAAACTTAAAACAATCCCTTGAGATTGTGATGATGGAGAAATTCCTAAAGTTAAAGCAACAAACCCAGCAAGAGTTGTTACAAAAGAAGCAGTAATTGGTAAAAATAAATCTTTAATAGATTCAATTAATGCTTTCTCATGATTACCTAACTCTTGTCTAGCACTCGCATAATGAGTTGCAATATGAATACCATACTCTGCTCCAAGACCTAAAACCAAAACTCCAATCGCAGCTAAAGTAATAGTTACATTAATATTTAATAAAACCATAGCAGCAGCTAAAAAGATTAAACTAGCCACAGGCGTTGTTACAGTAATAAATGTATACACAATATCTTTAGAATACCAATATAAAATAATAATAATGAAAATAATTGTAATCAAAATCGTATTTAAACTATCACCAATTAAATAACCAGAAATTCTATCCATCATAACCGGCATTCCAGTAACAGCCACATCAACTCCTGGAGGAGCTCCAGCCTCATCAATTAAATAATCCAAACTATCTAAAACAGTTTGGAAAGAACCTAATTCATTAGGAGTATTTAATTGAATTGCAAATCTTAACAATTCCTTATTTTCAGATAACTCAGATTGAGTAAAAGATACAAAATAAGGATTTTGAGATAAAGTTTCCTTTAATACTCCTACATATTGTGTAACCTCAGAAATACTCAAATCAGTTATTCTATTATCAACAATAGAATTACTATCAACAGAAACCAAAACAAGTAAAGCATCATTAACTCCAAAAGCATTTGTTAAAATTCTATCATTAGTATTAAACTCTGAATCCTTAGAAACTAAAGCAGCTAAATCAGGATCAATTTTCAAATCCATTGCAATATAACTACTAATTCCTAATAATATCAACATAAAGAACAATAAAATTTTACTATACTTAATTTGATAATGTAATATTTTTTCTATCATTTTTAATTTATTTAAATTGAAAAAATATACCAACATTCATTTGATTTTTAGATATTTTTTCGACTATTTTATTATATTTAATAAAAATACTTAAAATTTATTCAAGTATAATAAGTAAAAACTAGTTTGATATTTAAATGTTTTGATTTTCAAAGTAAATTATAAATTAAATTAGATAAAACAATAATAAAAATAGCATAAAAAATAAAAAATAAAAATAAAAAAAAATAAAAAATTATAAAATTAACTTTTCAGTTAATTTTACATAAGTCTCCTGTTCTTGTGAATTTAATTTTTTTAATAAATCTCCCGCCATATCTAAATGACTTTGTAAAATAACATTATAAACAGATTCCCCCTTATTAGTTAATTGAATATATACCTTTCTTCTATCCTCAGTATCAAAAGCTCTTTCAACAAATTTTTTTTTAATTAAATTGTCTACTTTTGTAGTCATTGTCCCAGGAGTTAAACTTAATTCAACTGCAAGTTCTGACATCATCATAGGTTGTTCACCCAATAAAGTTAAAACTGAAACATCTTTAATAGAGAAATCTTTAGGGAAATCACTACATCCACATGCCCCTTTTTTAAATTCTTTTCCAATTGCATTAAAACAAAAAGCTAATCTTTCTTTTCTTGAAGCCATTTTAAATTTTTAAACATATATTAATGTGATTTAAGAAATAATCACACTATTCTAAGTATACACAATAAGTTCACACTTATAAATCTTTTTAACTATAAAACTATTTGAAAATCAAACTATCTAAACACATAATTTAAAAATTATCAAATAATCATCAAATGAACCAAATTTAAGTCAAATATATAAATAAATAAAGATAATTCCTAATTATGACTATAAATACTGAAAAATTAGAACAATTATCTAAAATTGTAACAAAATATAAATCTCAATTAGAACAAATTAATCAAGAATTAACACAATTCCCATACGAAACAATTTTTAATAATCAATTAGAAAAACCATCTAACAATCTTAAAGGAATAATTGTAATGGACAATCCAGGTGATGAAGAAAAAGTTCAAGGACAATACTTAGTAGGACAAGCAGGAAAAGTATTTAATAAAGAATTAACTTCAATTGGTGTAAAAAGAGAAGATGTTTTAGTATTTAATAAATCTGCAATCACAACACACGGAACAAATGATTTATGTTCAATTTACAAAAATGAACAATTAAAAGAAATTTTTTTAAAAGAGCAACATATAACATTTGATACAATTAAAGAAATTTCCTTACTCCTAAACATCCCAGTAATGGTACACGGTTACGCAGCATACCTAAAGAAAGGAAAACATTTTACTCAAAATGAAAAAGGAAATAGACCATTATTTACCTTTTTTAAAAAATTACAAGAGAACCAAAAAGAAATGAAAAATATGACACACTTTTACAAACATTCAAGTTATGGTAATCTATCAAAACAAATTAAAGCTCACTGTACTTTATTAGAAAAAGAATCTTTAAACTTTGAAGAATATTTAGAATTAGGAAAAGCAAACTGTGAAGGATTTTTTACAGAGTAAAAAATTAAAATAAATAATTTAAAATCACTAATTTTTAATAGCCTAACTTTAAAAACTCCAAAATACTAAATTTAATATGACTTCTAAAAATAATCAAAAACAATTATCTAAAAAAGAGATTTTTGATTTAATTAATTCTATAAAAAAAGATGAAATATTAAAAAGTAAAAAATACTATTCTTCACAAAACTCAGAAATAATTCTAAATCAAAAAAAAATATTAAAAGAACTAATTTTCTCAAATCTAACATTTACTGAAGACTTTGAACTAAAAAACCTTGAAAATGAAAAATTAATTTTAACATTTAAAAATTGCACATTTCAAAAAAGTTTCATAATTGAGAAATCTAAACTAAAAAGAATCCACATAACAGAAAACAATACAATTAAAGAAGAATTTAAAATTTGGAATAAATGTATAATTGACAAAATTAGAATAAATAAAGGTCTAAAAGTTAAATCATTTCAAATCATTAAAAAAAATGAAATTAACATTTTCTCAATTCAAGGAATTGAGAAACAAAAAATTAAAATTAATCATTTATTTATTAGCAAAAATAAATTTATATCAAAATTTGAAATTAATGCCTGCAACATTAAAGACTTAAACATACTAGAAAATAAATACACATGTAAAGTAAGAATCTCAAGTAACGATAAAGATAGCAAAAAACCACAATTTAACATATTTGATAAATTTTTATTTTCAGGAAATATACTTCACACATACACAAGAATTGCATACATCAAATCAAATGACTTCACAATAAGTAACATAAGAGTATTAGAAAAAAGAGAAATGTCAATAGGAAATATTTGTATTAACGAAAATGGAAAACTATTAATTAAAGCACTAAGAAATCAAGGATACATCAAAATCTACAAAGTAAACGAATCAGAATTATTTAAAACAAATAACTGTGAAAATATTCAAATTGATAACTCAAGTCTAGGAGAATTTGAAATGCAAAACTTTGACTTTAAATCATTTAAAACAGTTACAATGTATGATAACACATTTAAACAACTAAACACAATCAATGTTCGTTGGATGAGTTACATTAACATGAATGGAAAATATAATTCACCAGATGATGAATACAAAAGACACTACGACTTAAAAGAAACATACAGACAACTAAAAATCCAACTTGAAAACCAAAAAGATATGGTTCAATCCCAATTTTTCCTTTCAAAAGAAATGGTAGAATATAAAAAATATATTTATGAACAAAGAAAATTTATATTTAAACATAGAAATATATTTTATAGAATTTGGATGTTTTTTAGATTTAAAACAGTAGATAGATTAATTTTATTATATAACGAGAACACAAACAAATTCGGTTCAAACTGGATAAGACCAATTATACTACTATCACTTGTAAACTTAATATTCTACTCAGCATTTGCATACTATAATTTTGACTTAACAGGATCAATGCTCGATAAACTAAAAATACATATGGGATACTATGCTGATTTTTTAATCCCTACAAACACACTAAAAAGAATATTTATTGACACAAGTAATATTAATCCTGTATGGAGTTTTTGGAATATTACAAAAACAATTATTATATCTGCTCTTGCTTATCAAGCAGTTTACGCATTTAGAAAATTCACAAGAAGATAAAATTAGTAGAGTTAATAAACAGTAAATAGAAATAATAAATAAAACAAAATAATTAAATTATTTTGAAAACATCTTTTTCAATAAAGGAATAGAAAAAATAATTGCTACAACAGCAAAAATCCAAGGATTAATACTTAAAACTAAACTTCTAAACCAATCCCAAACACCAACTAGAAACAAAGTTGCAAACATAACTGATAATTTTAAATATGAAAAATCACAAACTGTCATCTTCTTACCTAAACTATTGACTTTCTTAAATAAATCCATAATAAAATTATAATAATTTCAAAGTATATAAATATTTAGAATTAGAAATAAAAAATAAATTATAAATTAATTTATTTCTTTTTAGATGTTTTCTTAGCAGCCTTTTTCTTAGGTGCTGCTTTCTTTACAACTTTTTTAGTTGGTGCTTTTTTAGCAACTACTTTTTTCGCAGGAGCTTTTTTAACTACTTTTTTTACAGGAGTAGATTTTTTAGCAACTACTTTTTTAGCTGGTGCTTTCTTAGCAACAACCTTTTTCTTTTTAGCTGGAGAAGATTTCTTCTTCACATAAGAAACTTTCTTTTCAGGTTCAGAATGTGAAACATTCTTAATATTAAAACCAGCATTAAATCTTCTAGTCTTACCAGCCATCTTAGCCTCTAACTCTCCAACCATAATCTTAGTCTTAACTAAACTATCTGGAGTTAAAGACATAGTTTGAATTCCTTGCTCAACAACAAATTGTGCAAACTCAGGATAATCTGAAGGAGCTTGTCCACAAATTCCAATATACTTTCCTCTCTCATTACACTTATTAATCACATGAGCAACTAAATCCTTAACAGCATCATTTCTCTCATCATAAACATGAGCTACTAATTCACTATCCCTATCAAGTCCTAAAGTTAATTGAGTTAAATCATTAGTTCCTAAAGAATACCCATCAACTAAATCTAAAAATTGATCAGCTAAAATAACATTAGATGGAATCTCACACATTAAATAAATTTCTAAACCTTCTTGACCTCTCTCAATTCCAGCTTCCTTCATAGTTTGTAACACTAATTTTGCTTCAGTAGTTGTTCTACAAAATGGAATCATTAAAGTTAAATTCTTTAAACCAAATTCTTCACGAACTTTCTTTACAGCAATACACTCTAACTGGAAAGCTTCCTTAAACGCATCTGCATAATATCTTGAAGAACCTCTAAATCCAATCATAGGATTATCCTCAACTGGTTCAAAATGACTTCCACCAATTAAATTAGCATACTCATTAGACTTAAAATCAGACATTCTAATAATAACCTTCTTAGGATAAAAAGCAGCAGAAATAGTTCCAATACCCTCAGCTAACTTATCAACATAATACTTAACCTTATCATCATAACCTTCAGTTAACTCTTCAATCTTTCTAACATCTTCCTTTGCCTGAGCAGAATGCATCTTCTTTAACTCATCAAAATGTAATAATGCATTAGGATGAATTTGAATTCCTGAATTAATAATAAATTCTTCTCTTGCTAAACCTACTCCATCACAAGGTAAAAATGATTGTTGGAAAGCTAAATGAGGATTACCAATATTTAACATAATCTTAGTATGTGTCTCTGGAACATGCTCAACATCAATTTCTGAAACCTTATACTTTAACATACCATCATACACAAATCCTTGTTCTCCCTCAGCACATGAAACAGTAACTTTTTGTTTATTCTTTAAAATAATTGTAGCATTACCACATCCAACAACAGCTGGAACTCCCATTTCTCTTGAAATAATAGCAGCGTGACAAGTTCTTCCACCTCTATTTGTAATAATTGCTGAAGCAAGTTTCATAATAGGTTCCCAATCAGGATCAGTCATATCTGTAACTAAAATATTTCCTTCCTTAAAATCATGAGCCTCAGAAATATGATTAATAACCTTAACTTCACCATGCGCAATCTTTGCACCAACAGATACACCCTCAACAATTGGAGTTGAAGATTCAGCCATTTCATACGTTGTCATCTTTGACTTATCCCTTCTAGATTGAACTGTTTCAGGTCTAGCTTGAACAATAAATAACTCACCAGTCTCACCATCTTTAGCCCACTCCATATCCATTGGTTGATAATGTCCTCTCTTAGCAGAATAATGATCCTCAATAATAATTGCCCATCTAGCTAAATCTAAAACTTCATCATCATCTAAAACAAACTTTGCTCTCATCTCAGGAGAAACTGGAATATTTTTAGTTAACTTATTTCCAGAATGATCATAAACCATCTTAATATGTTTCTCACCTAAACTTCTTGAAATAATTGGTCTATACCCTTCCTCAAGTGTTGGTTTATGAACAATAAATTCATCAGGATTAACAGCCCCTTGAACAACATTTTCACCTAAACCATAAGCACCAGTAATCATTGCAACCTTATCAAATCCAGTCTCAGTATCAATAGAAAACATAACTCCTGAACAACTTAAATCAGAACGAACCATCTTTTGAACTCCAATTGATAATGCAATATCAAAATGAGAAAACTTTTTATCTTCACGATAACTAATTGCTCTATCTGTAAATAAAGAAGCAAAACATTGTTTACAAGTATGTAAAATTTGAGCTTCATTATGAACATTTAAATAAGTCTCTTGTTGACCTGCAAAACTTGCATCAGGTAAATCCTCAGCAGTAGCAGAACTTCTTACAGCTACATCAACATGTTTCCCATATTTTTCTTCTAACTTATTATACGCTTTAGTAATTTGAACTTTTAAAATTTCTGGAAACTCAGCATTCATAATAGCAGCTCTAACTTTCTTTCCACGAACTTGTAAATTCTTTAAACTTGAAGTATCTAAATCCTTTAAAATTCTACTAATCTCCTCCTTTAAACCAGTTGAATCAACAAATAAATTATAAGCACTCGCAGTAACCGCATAACCATAAGGAACTTTCACCCCTAACTTTGTCAAATTTGAATACATCTCACCTAATGAAGCATTCTTTCCACCAACTAATGGCACATCTTCAATACCTAATTCATCAAACCATAAGATATTTTTATCTTCCTTTAATCCAGAGGTCAAATTTCCCTCTTTTAGATTTTTAACTAGTCTATCTAATTCCATACACATTTTCTAAAATAAACCAATAAAAAATTTTATCATCACTTAAAATAAATGAAACTACAAAACTACAAAAATAAACATAAATCATAAAATTAAAATATTTGAAAATCAAACAATTAAATAAAATAAAACTAAAATATAATAAGTAAAAATAAACCTAAAATAGATATTTAAAATAAAATTAAATAAAAATAAATATTTATTTTTCAGGTTGATAAGGAACTAAAACTAAAGAATTATTCGCATCCGCACTAATTTGAACAAAGCCCTTCTCATTAACAGAATTAAAAATATCATTAACTAAATACTTACTCTCTAAACCTTTAGGAACTAAAGTCACACTTTGATTATTACCTAAATTAATTTCAATAAATCCTTTTTCATTAACTTCATTTAAAATAATATTAACAGCATTTTCCTGTCCAACCATAACTCCCTCACTTAAAGTATTATCTAAAATTTTAATTGCTCCAAAAGCTAAAACAACTAATAAAATTAAAGAAATTAAAATAAATGTAATTAACTTATAAACATTAAATTTTTTTTTATGATATTTTTCTGAATTTCCAGATTTCATTTTTTTATCCATACAATTTTCAAAAAAAATAACTTTAAAAAGTTTATTTATCTCTAATAGTTAAAAATGTGAAATTGAAATAAAAATTAAATGAATGAATAATTTAAAATCAAATTAAAAAATATATAACATAATTTCAATTTAATCATAACAATTCCTATCATCATAATAATCCATAACCCAAGTATCACCATCACAAAAATAAACTTCAATACAACCTTGACCTCCACCATCATCAGCATAATCTCCATCATTTCCCCACTGATTATAAATATTATTAGGAGCACAGTCACCAGGGGCACATCCAGATAACGTAACACAACTAGGTTTATTAGTTCTAAAACTAGTCCATTCTGCAGAAGTTTTAGTCGGTACAAAAATTCCAGCACCTTCACAATTATTATTTTTAACTTTTTGACAAATTCCATGAGCATCAACAGAAGTTTCAAGATTATCATTAACTCTATATCCCGTAGCAACAGTATTAATTGCATACCCTACAACAATAAAAAAAATAAAAAACCCAAAATAATTTAAAACTTTTTTATTATTCATTCTTTAACTCCAAAATAATTTTCCTTAACTCATCAATTTGATTTTGTTGTGAATCAATCATATTTTGTTGTTCCTTAACTGATTCAATTAAAGGGGCAACTAAATTTACATACTTCACAGATTTTAATCCAGTTTCATTATCAGTCTTAACCAAATTAGGATAAACTTTTTCAACCTCCTGAGCAATTAATCCAATTTCACTATCTCCTGACTCAATCCAATTAAAATCAACACCCCTCAAAGAACTAATTTTATCCAAAGAATTTTTTAAAGTTGAAATATTAGTTTTCAAACTCTCATCAGAATAATAAAAATAACCTCCGGCAGTAATTGAACCATCAACTCCAATATCATTATAAAAATGAGCATCACCTCCGTCAACTGCTAAACCATCATTAATAAATACATCATCAAAAGTAGCTCTTCCATTCCCAGGAATATTCCACCCAGTCCCTGAAATAGTATTTCCTCGAACTAAAATATTATCTCCACTAGTCCCACCTAAATAAGTATTAGTTGAATACAAATAAGTATTTCCAGAACTAGATTGAACATAAAAATCCCCCGGAGTTGCAATTCTATTAGCTGAATCGCTATAAAAATAAGCAGTAGATCCAACATACGTTCTTCCATCAACTCTCAAATTATTTTCAACATAAGTTCCTGCACTATGGGTCGCACCAGGATTTAATCTAAGCCACTCATCAGTACTTCTAATCATAGTTCCATAATCACCAAAAATTTCATTAATTCCTCTCACATAATTAACCGAAATATCATCAACTAACTCAGAATTAGTTACAGAATTAACAGCCAAATCGGCAGCAGTTAAACTATCAGCTTGAATTTCTGAACCATCAATTGTATTATCCGCAATACTATCTCCAGACTCTCCAACATTAATAAATCTTCCATCATAAGCTGAACCGGTCTCAAACGGAGCAGTTAATTCACTACCTGCAACACTATCAGCAGCCAAATCAGCAGCAGTTAAACTATCATCTTGTATCTCTGAACCATCAATAGTATTATCTGCAATTCCATCTCCAGGAATTGAAGTTGTAGAAGTATAAATTTGCCTCCAACCTGGAGAATAACTTGAACCTTGATCATTATAAACTAAAATTATTCCTCCACCAGCCCCAGTATTAGGTCTAGTAACCCTAACAGTTTTAGTTGAACCATCAGTAAAAGTCTCAACAACTGAACCAGCCAACTCAATAGTTCCATAGCCTGTATCTCCTATATCATCATTTCCAGCATAAGACCAACTAGCCTTCATAGTTGAATGTTTACTATTAAAAGCTCCTAAAGCAGTTAACCTAGCAATAAATCCTGCAGTTGTTGTACTACCAGTAAAACTTACAGTTCCCAAATCTCTTGTAAATCTTGAATCATAAGCTGAACCACTCTCAAAACCTGCTTGTAATTCACTTGCACCAACACTATCAGCAGCTAAATCAGTAGCAGTTAAAGTATTATCTTGAATCTCTGAACTATCAATAGTATTATCTGCAATACTATCTCCAGACTCTCCAACATTAATATATCTACTATCTCCGGCAGCTTGAGTTAAATATCCTTGAGTTCCAACCCAACTTTGAGTTGCAACTAAATCATCATTACTATAAATATTAGCAGCCTTTAAAACTTCAAAACCAGTCCCTGGATTATTTCTAATTTGAATACTAGCATCAGTACCAATAGCAATCTGAGAAGCAACTCTACCACCCCAATGAAAAGCAAGCCTAGGTGCCTCAGATAATGCTCCAGTTTGAGCACTCCCAAAATTTAATTCTCTTAACTCTAAGGCAGCAGAACCGTAAGCCGCACTATTTGAATTTGAACCCATTTCCCAATTACCAGCAACACCATCTCTAATAAATCCAGATGAATCAATACCATCAAGTAAATTACTATCCGCAGCCTTAGAACCTACGGCCAAATAATGTCCATCAGTAACAGCAGCACGAAACTGGACAGGAGTTGAAGGTCTAACATAATTATTTGAAGCTGTATCAATCTGAGTCATAATATAATTAATAGTTGGATTAGTTGAATCATATTCTGAACGAATTAATCTAACATTAATATCTCCAGAGCCATCCCTTTTAGCAATTGTATTAGCAGATGACCCAGTTGTTGAACCAACACCATCTAACAAATCAGCATCAAGTCCAGAACCTGAACCATCATTACCTGAAGTCCAAATTTTATCCCAACCTCCCCAAGCACCATTATTTTGTTCACGAACATACCAATTATTAGTTCTCCAATCTCCAGCCATTTGTGTTGACCAAGCATTACTAAAAGACATAGTCAATAAAGAATGATCAGTTCCACTCGGCTTATTTGTAGCACCACTAGTTAAATACTTTACTGAAACTCCTTGAGAATCTCCACTATTTGCATTAGCCAAAGTTCTAGTAGATAAATAATTTGTTCTCAAAAACCCAGAAGAAGCAATCCCATCCAATAAATTTGAATTAGAAGCAGTTGAAGTTTTTCCTAAATATTTTCCATCCCCAACAGCAGATGTCAAATATCCATTATTATTAACATAACCATCAACTTGAGCCTCAGTTAATTTTGTATCAGTATCTACTTCACAAGTAACAGTCCCAGTAACACTAATTACTCTAATACTTTGCCCAGCAGGACAAGTCCCAGTAACTCTTTTTTGAAAAGCAGTAGAATCAATCCCATCCAACAAATTAGAATCAGAAGACTTACTACTAATTCCTAAAAATTTAGCACTTAACTCAACTCCATTATCATAAATATTATTTCCATAAATATTTGTAAAAGGCCAACTTGAAGTTCCTAAACTTGAAGCACCTCCAGAAGTTGCCGGAATAATTCCATTAGTAGTAGTCCTAACCCAATTAGTAGTTCCAGCATTAGGACCAGTAATTCCATCATAACCATTTGTAAAAGTTGATTTAAAATATCCATTATTATTAACATAATTATCAACTTGAGCTTCACTTAATTGAGTATTTGTATCAACTGTATGAGCTCCCATAGCATAACCATTATTTGCTATCGCAGCATCAACTTCAGCCTCTGTATCAAATGGAGAATTACCATTATGATAAATAATATTTCCAGCCCCACTCAAATCTTGACTACTTCCAACTCTAAAATCTCCTGATGAATCCATCCCAAAATATCTAGTAGCTCCAGTATGCTTAAATTCTAAATTCAAATTAGCATTACTTCCACTTCTTTCAAGTCTAAATGGAGTAGGGCCTGATGTGGACAAGTATAAAGTTCCACTCATTGAATCACCTGTATTTTTAACATAATTATCAGCAACATTCAAAGTAACTGTGCCACTAGCCCCACCACCAGTCAAACCAACACCAGCTGTAACACCAGTAATATCTCCTCCGGAGTTAGTATCAGATACAACATTTACATCACAAATAATTTTACTACCATCATTTCGACACCATT
>AYRE01000059.1_pt1 | contig 15387 bp, 15 predicted proteins | sample 183791 | NCBI WGS metagenome assembly AYRE01 (sample SAMN02391470, study PRJNA226580) | bioreactor metagenome | isolation source: day 6 sample from continuous culture bioreactor with low C:N ratio... | place: Germany: Bremen | reverse complement strand
AAAAAATTAAATCCAGTAAGAAGAGTTGATACTAGATTTAAAAATTATACTTATGTATTCTCAAGCATGGCTACTTTAGCTAATGCTAAATCTTTTATTAATAGGCATCTAAAAGAGCATAGTGAAAATATATATATTATAAAACACAATGGTAGATATAGAGTAGGGTACGGGGCTTTCGCTAATAGCAAAGAAGCTTATATGTTTAAAAAATCTTTACCATCAAATATTAAAAGTATGGATAAGTTCTTAGTTAGAAATAGTTTTGATTTAAACAAAGATAAAAAAAATGTTGTTGAAATAATTAGAACAAAAGAAGAAAAAGAACTTATGAAACAAATTCTTCTTGAACAAAAGAAGAAAAATGTTTTATTAGCAAAAAAAGATGATAAAAAAACAGCTAAAACTGTAAAACCAGTAAAAGTAATTGACTCAAAAAAGAAGAAGAAAAAAGAAGATAAGAATCCGGAAAAGAAAAGCATAAAAGAAGAAAAAGCTTTATTACCAAGAGAAAATAAATCTAAAATCGCATTTGGAATGGATTCTAAAGTAGCTACACTTGATGTGGATAATGACTTTGTTTATGGTCAAGGTGGAACTAATTCTTCATTAAAAAGCAAAAGTACTACTTTTATTCCTAAAGTATTTTTAAATTATGGAGAACATACATTATTAGCTTCATATCTAGGAATGAAGGCTGATAGTTCTAGTACTTTAGGTTCAGATTTAACTTTTGGTGGAACGACTTTTAATGCAGGTGATAAGATAAACTCATCTTACAAAACTAATTGGTTTACTACTGGATATAGATATAAATATAAAAATATGAACTTAGGTGTTGATATCCATGACTATGCAAATAAGTTTAATATTAATGGTTCTGAAGTTACTAGGGATTTTTTATTTCCAACCTTAGCTATTGATATGAAAAAGAATTTCAAGAAAAAATATAATGTTTTATATGGAGCTAGTATTGGTTTAAACTCTGAGATGTCTTATTATGATTATTATCTAGGTTTAGGAATAAAGGATTTAATCTTACCTACATCTAATTTATCTATTGGATATAAAAGCCAAAACTTTGATATAAATGATAATACTTATGATGGAAAAACTTCTTATAATAGTGGTTACTTTAACTTTAAAAAAGAGTTTTAATATATTAATTTAGAATAAAATCTAGAATAGTAAAGTATATTTTACTTATTTAATAATAAAATCAGGTATAATTTAATAAAAATAACTTTTATGGAATTCCTATGTCACTTGCAAATATATTAATTATTGAAGATGAAGCTATTGTGTCTTTACATATTGAAAAAGTCTTAAAAAAATTAAAAGTAAATATTGTTGGAGTTGCTAGAAATTCAAAAGATGCTTTAGCATTATCCCAAGAAAATAAAATTGATATAGTTATTTCTGATATTAATATTGACGGGGATTTGGATGGAATTGAAACTTCAAAAATAATTCAACATCAACATGGTAGTCAAATAATCTTTCTTACTGCTTATCAAGATGAAGAAACTACAATGAAAGTTTCTGAAGTTGAATTTACAGGTTATTTACTTAAACCTTTTAGAGAAGATCAATTAATCGTTTTAATAAATATAATTATTCAAAGATACAACTTTAATACAAATGACAAACTTATTAAAATAAATGAGTACCATGACTACAATAAAAACAAGGGTCTTTTATATCTAAATGAAAAAGAGTTGTATTTATCAAGGGTTGAAAATACTCTATTTAAAACTCTATTTGAATCAATAAATATGCCAGTATCTTATGGTAATTTTGATTTTGAAGAAAGTAGAAGAAAAACAATTACTTCTAGTTTAAATACAAAACTAAAAGGTTTAGTTGTTCGAGATTTAAAAGAAGATGCTTCTCTTCTTCTAACGTTTAAATAGTTATATCTTTTTTATTTAAAGGAACTTGTGTAACTCTCAAGTTAGCTAAGTTCAAGGCTGTTAATTTATTCCCATAAACACAACCTGTATCAATACATAAATAGTTTTCAGCTCTTACTACTTCATCACTGTTTTCATGACCATATATATTTAATAAATCATAATCTTTCCAATTCTCTTCCCAATCCCATAACCACTCTTCTTCATCTGTAACTCTATTTACCATCATTGCATGGGATTTTTCTTTATCATCTCTTCTTTTGTAATATGGCATACAAAAAGCATGAGTAATGAAGTATTTCTCAATTTGAATATATTGAGGTAGCGTTTTTAACCAAGTGATATGCTCTTCAATGATTTTATTATCACCTTTATAGTTAGCAATAGTCTCTTTACCACCCATATACTCTTTTATATTCCATCTAACTTTTGCGCCATTTAGACACTCTTTTAGGTGTTCAATCATATAAAAGTCATGATTTCCTAAGATACAAGTATGATTGTTTGATTTTACGTACTCTATTACTTCTTTTGAGTATAAACCTCTATCACATAAATCACCTACAAAAATAAGTTTAGCATCTAGGGGAAGTTTTTTGATTAAGTCAAGAAGTGAGAAGTAGCACCCATGAATATCACTAATTACATAGGTGTTTTCTAGTTTATCATTCATATTATAAATTATCTAAAGCTGCTTCATTAAACCTATAAGTTTTATGTTGTACTTTAACAAGAATATTTTTTTCTGCAAGTTCTTTAAATAACTTGATAAGTGTTGGTTTTGATATAGAAATTTCATCCATAATATCACTATATGAAGCTGTAAATTGGTTTTCATTATTTAGATTATTGATTATAAATTTGATAATATCTACTTGTTTACTATCTGTAATAGCTGAAATAGTTTTGATTACATTGATATTTCTTTGAATCTCTTTTTGTTGTACGATTGGAAGTAATACATCATGAAGTGTGTTTAATAACTCTTTGATATTAATAGGTTTTACTATGTAGTTTTCAACTTTTAATTTAATAGCTTCAAGTAAATATTTTGTATCAGTATGAGCTGTTGTAAGAATAGTAGGAAGGTTAATATTCTTCTCTTTGATGTGTTTTAAAAAATCAATACCATTTTCATTTTCTAATAATATATCTGAAATGATAATATCAACTTTTTTATTCATTAATATATCTAGTGCTTCTTTAGATGTTTTAACAGCATATATATTATTTACAAAGTCTTCTAATACATCATTCGTGTGTTTTAATAAATTTACATCATCTTCTAAATATAAGATATTAAATTGTTGTAAGATATTCAAATCTTTATTTTGCATCAATAACCTTTTTGTCTGAAGTTGGGATTTTTATTGTAAATAGTGAACAATTGTAGTTAATATCATCTTCTTTAATCTTATGTACAATATTCTTATAAGAAATAGAACCATTCATATGTTTTTCTACAATCTGTTTAGACATATAAAGACCAATACCAGTACCTGCACTTTTATACTTAGTTGTATAATAAGGTTCAAATATTTTAGGAACAATATCTTCTTGTATTCCACCACCATTATCAATCAAGTTAATAACAGCTTTGTCTTTATATTTATTTACAATTATTTTGATAATTCTATCATTTTTATTAGAAGTACTACATAAAGCATCTTTTGAATTAGAAATAATATTTAAAAATACATGAGATAACTCATTATAATAGGTATTTAAAGATACATTATCTTTGATTTCTAGATTTACTGTAATATTCTCTTTTTCAAGTAAGTATTTTGATAACTCAATTGAATGATCAATACACTCTTTTATTCTAAACTCACTTTTTGCTTTATCTGGGCTAAAGAAGTTTTTAAAATCATCTAAAGTCATAGACATATTATTAGCTAAAAGTAGAGCATCTTGAACTTTTTCATCTACGAACTTTTCTGTTAGTTTTCCATGTAACATTTTTGTTTGGAAACTTTGAATAATCATAGTAATAGAACCTAGAGGTTGTCTCCATTGGTGTGCAATATTATTAAGCATCTCTCCAAGACTTGCAAGTCTTGCTTGCTGAAACATGATAATATCTTTCTTTCTATTTTGAGATACTTCTTTTGAAATTTTTACTTCAAGATAAGCATTTAACTCTGTTAACTCTTTTGTTTTTTCTTCTACTTTTTGCTCTAATGAATTATGAAGTTTTCTAAAGTTATTAATAATAAATACAGATAAAACTATTGAGAATAGAAATACTAAAACAATAGAGATAATTGAAAAAATCATAATAGTATTAAATACTTTTTGAGTATTTCTTTTTTCATTAATAGCTAGTGATAAATCATAATTAATCAAACTAGTAATATAAATAGAAATAGCATTGATTTCTAGATTCAAAGTAGAAAAATCATTTTGTTTTTTCTGTTTGATTACATGATTTAGCTCATTTTTTATATTATAAAGTTTTTTATCAATATTTCTAATGATACTTTTTTTAAGAATATCATTTTCAAAATAATTCTCTTGAGTAATCAAAAACTTTTTTATAAAAGCACTAATATAAAAAGTAGACTCATCAAATAAAATCTCCTTCTTATAAGAGTTCCAGTTTTTATTTATTAGTTGTTGTGCTAATAATAAAACTTCTACAGCTTGATTCATATTGATTTCATTGTTCTGTACATCTGTTAATGTATCTTGAATGTTTACATTATATGTATCTTTTATATGTTCTAGTTTTATTAGGCTTTTTGTTCTTTTATCAAACAACACATCAAAATCTTGTTTGATTGTAAACGTTGAGATTTGAGATAAGACAACAATACACAACATCCCACCTGTAATAATAAATACAAGAAATGATGTTTTATATTTAAAACTTAAATTATCAAAGTATGAAATGACACTTTTTATTTTTTCTTTCATTGTAACTCTTTAAATTTTAAATCTTTGTATTCAAAAAGATAAGTATTATTTAGAAGTTGTGAGTCCTTAAACTTCATATACAATCCATCTAACATTTCAGGAGGAGTAGTTTTTAGTGTATGAAGAAGTTTTTCTCTCGTCATATCACCTTTTATTCTAGAAATTGCATTTACTAATACTTTTGAAGCGAGAAATGCTTCTAATGAAATAAATCCAAGTTTTTCATTTGGATAATATTTTTTCATTAAAGCTTGATACTCTTGAATAACTGGAATTTTAGTATTCAAATAGTTTGGAACAACTTGGGAAAAGATAAGATTATCTGAGTTCGTTTTTAGTTTATCAAGTTCACTTATCATTGCATTTGCATCACCAAAAGAGATATTACAAAAGATAGTATCTTTCATTGATTCACTCTCTTTAGCTTTTTTGATAAACAAAGCATTAGTTTTATAAGCACCCACCATTATAATAGCTTCTGGTTTTGCATGTTGTATTTCATTAAAAGCATGTGTGATTGATAAGGTATTTCTTTTATATGAACCTTCTGCACTTAATGAAAGTTTTCTTTTCTCTAGAGATTGTAACAAAGATACATAACCTTCTTCTCCATAATCATCATTTTGATAAAAAACGGCAATTTTACTTAAACCTTTTTTGTCATGTAGATAAGATACAAGTTTTTCAATCTCTTGTTTGTATGAACTTCTAAAGTTAATAAAGTTGTCATTCTTTTTATTTCGTAAAAATGAAGCTCCTGTAAATGCAGCAAAAAAAGGAATATCTTCATCATATAAAATTGGTAATATATTTTTAACTGTTGGAGTTCCAACTAGTCCAAATAGTGCATAAACCTTGTCAGTAAATATTAACTTATTAATATTATCAATAGTTAATTCTGGTTCATATTTATCATCATAAATCAAAAAATCAATTTTTTTATCTTTTAACATATTAGTTTCATTAACATAATTAAAATATGAGTTTGCACCAGCTGTTACAGACGTCCCCCAGCTTTTAATAATCCCACTCTTAGGTAGGGACGTACCTATCTTAATTTGGTTGTTAGAAAAGATTTCATCTTTGAAATAAACAGATATTAAAATTAGTATAAATAGTAGTATTGGTATTCTTTTAATCATAATAGATTTTACACAAATATGAACAAAAAAAAGCTTTAATTAAAGTCACTGATAATAATTATCATAAAAATTAGTGATAATAAGTAACAGCCTAAAAATAAAAGGTAAAATATATTTTAACATTTAAGTTTAGTTTAAAAATAAGTAAATAGAATTAGGTAAAATATATTTGACCAATTAAAGGCATGTTTATGCAAGAATTTATTTACTATAATCCAAATGGTTTAGACTTTCCCCTAAATGAGGAGATTCTAGTTACTAATAATATAGAAGATGTTAAAGAACAAGACTTCTTAATCTCTAATACTAGTGATGTAAATGCAGAAGTAAATGCAGATGAGATTGATTTTTATCTAAAAAATACTAAAGATCCAGTAGCAACACAAATTGAAAATATTTATAAACTATACGAAATTGCTGCGAATAAGTATGATTTAGCTCAAGATATTTCATACTCTCAAGAAGTATCAAAACAATTACTTCTTATTACAAACTCACAAGACTCATACAATGACTTTTTAGCCTGTATTAAGCCTGAAGACTTTGAACTATTCTTTATTAAAGAAGAAATGGTAAAAAGTATTTCAGGAATGATTGGTAACTTAAATGTTGTTGTAGATGATGAAGGTAAAGATGTTGATTTAAATGTCTCTCAAATTGTATGGTTTGATGCAAAAAAAGAAGGTATGAAACAAAGTGGTTGTTTTGATCCTTTAGAGTCATCTATTGAAGAGGTAGTATCTCAATTAAAAGAAAACATCAACGAATATTCATACAAAAAATTTACTACTTATGACAGCTCAATTTGTCAATACCATGAAAGAAGAGAAGAAATCTGTTCTAAATGTGAGGAAGTTTGTCCCACAGTAGCTATTACAAAAGATGACAAAACAAAAACATTAGGTTTCTCTCAAATTGACTGTCATGGTTGTGGTGGATGTATTTCTGTTTGTCCATCAGGGGCTATGGATTATGCTCCATCAAATAGAAACTCTATTTATGAAATGAGTAAGTTCTATAAAAATACTCATCCTTTAGTAATTCCAGAAAAAATGAATATGAAAGATTTAAGTGCAGACTTAAAAGAGAATGTTCTTCCTTTCTCTATTGAGGGTGAGAAATTCTTAGATGAATCTACATTCTTAACTTTACTTCAATTATCTGGTTCACAAGTTATTTTCTATTCTGACTTTATCTCAAAAGGTTCTGGTGATGCAATCAGAATTGTAAATGATATTTACCAAAAGAAATATGGAAAAGATGCAATTATTGTTGCAATGGATGAAAAAGAACTAGAAGAAGCATTAAAAACAGTATCTTTTGTTGAAAATACATATTTCAACTTCAATCAAGATGATCTTAGAAAAAGAGAAGTTTTTTCTCATAGATTACAAAAGATTGTAGGAGATGAGGATTTAGGACAAGTTCAAACTGGTGAACATGTGCATTACGGACAAGTTAAAGTAAACGAAGATACATGTACTTTATGTCTTGTTTGTGTGGGTGCATGTAATGTTGATGCCTTACAAGCAGATGCTAGTGATAATACTCTAAGATTAAACCCATCTTTATGTACTGCATGTGGATATTGTGAAGTTTCATGTCCAGAAGCTGATTGTCTTACTATTGAAAAAGATGTAATCAATCTTCAACCAGCATGGTTTAAAGAGAGTGTTTTAGCTCAAGATGAATTATTCCCATGTGTTGAATGTGGAGTTGAATTCGCAACTAAAAAATCAGTTGAAAAAATTGCAAAAATGATGGCACCTATCTTCTCTGCAGATCCAGTAAAAGAGCGATCACTTTACTGTTGTGCAGATTGTAAACCAAAAATCATGATGCAAAACTACTATGACCAAAAAAATCAAGGAATGACAAATGCAAGATAATCAAGCAGTAAACAAAGCAAGAGCTTTATATTACAACCTTTTTGCAAACTTTTTTGTTTCATCAAAAGAGTTAGGAAACTACTTAGAATTAGTATCTTTAGTAAAAATGCTAAAAGAAAACCCACTTGATGCATCATCAGGAAAAGCCTTAGAAAATATCTCTAATGCTTTAGATTCTACATCAAATGTAGTTTTATTACAAGAGTTTGATGATTTATTCCATAATCCAACAACTAAAAAAATTAGACAAACAGCATCATTTTATGATGAGGGTGTTGAGTCTGGTAAAAAAAGAGTTGAGATGATTCAATTTGTTGCAAAAACAAAAATCAGAAGAGATGAAAAAGCATATTTTGAATATGAAGATTCAGTTGGTTTTATTTTCTCACTTATGGCTGAATTAACTGATTTAGTTGCTCAAGATGAAAAAGAGTATGAAAATACTGTTCATTGTATTTTTGCACAAGTTATAAATGATTTTATTGATGAGTTTGCAAAAGATACTTATGAGCATGAAAGTGCAGTAATTTATAAAGACTTAATGGTTGTATTACATTCATTTGTTGCTTTTGAAAGATTATATTTAGAGGTTTCAAAACCAGCAATTAAAGAGAGAATCAAAAAAGTAGAATCTTGTGATGCTATTTCTGATGAAGAGATGGAAAGACGTGCAAGAAATAAAGCTATGAAAGCTTTAGGACCAAAAAATAAACAAGATCAAGAAGAGCCAAAAGATATGGCTTATGATGTTGAGGACGAAATTTAGTAAAAGGTTTACCTTTTGCTAAAGAGATTTTACAAAGGAAGTACGTAGCCTTCCTTTGTAAAGTCTCTTAAATAGTGCCTTTTAAAAACTTTTTGTTTTTAAGAGTGTACTTCTGGGGCTTAATTTCTATAAGGAGGTCAGTCATGGAACAAAGCAGAAGAGAATTCGCTAAGAAAACTGCAATTGTGACTGCTGGTGCGGCTGTTGTTGGCGGTACTAGCGTATTGGCTGCTACTGGTAACTCATCACGACAAGATGATTCGAATAATGGTGTTGTTGTAGGAAGCTCTAATAAAAAAGAGATTCTATACAAAAAAACTGCGGCTTGGGAAGAATTTTACAAGAACGCTAAATAGTAAAAAAATAGTAGGAGAAGCATATGTCTGCAAATTCATATGAAACTCTAAATGCTAAAGTTGGTAGACGGTCATTTATGAAAATGGCTGCAGTTGCCACTGCATTTGGAGTTACGTCATCTTTTGCTAGTACTACTGCGACGAGAAAAGCTACTGAGGAAGAGATCAAAAATCCATTCCCTGGTTCTAAGATGGTTAAATCTATCTGTACAGCTTGTTCTGTTGGTTGTGGTGTAATAGCTGAAGTACAAAATGGCGTTTGGGTAAGACAAGAGGTTGCTCAAGATCACCCTGTATCACTTGGAGGGCACTGTTGTAAAGGTGCTGACATGATTGATATGGTTAGATCTGAAGTAAGACTTAAACACCCAATGGTTAAAAGAGGTGGAAAATGGCAAAGAATTTCTTGGGATGAAGCTTTAGATGGAATTGCATCTAAATTAGAATCTTTAAGAAAAGCAGATGGGCCAGATTCAACAATGTTTTTAGGGTCAGCAAAATTTAATACTGAGCAATCGTATTATTTTAGAAAATTTGCTGCAATGTTTGGAACGAATAATATAGATCATCAAGCTAGAATTTGACATAGCTCAACAGTTGCCGGGGTGGCAAACACATGGGGTTATGGTGCTATGACAAATTCTCTGGGAGATATCCAGAATTCAAAAGCAATCATTATATTTGGAGCGAATCCAGCGGTTAATCACCCAGTAGGATTCCAACATTTCTTAAAAGCAAAAGAAAGAAATAATACAAAAATTATCGTAGTAGATCCTAGATTTACTAAGACTGCGGCAAAAGCAGATTATTTTGCACAAATTAGACCTGGTACTGATATTCCATTTATGTATGGAATGTTAAATATCATTTTCAAAAACGGATGGCATGACAAAGGCTTTATCAAAGATAGAGTTTATGGAATGGAAGATGTAATGAAAGAGGCTAAAAATTGGCCAATTGAAAGAGTTGCAGATGTGACTGGTGTTGATGCGGATTTAATTGTACAAATTACTAAGCATTATGCACAAAATACTCCAGGTACTTTAATCTGGGCTATGGGTCTTACTCAACATACAAATGGTTCGTCAAACACAAGAATGGCACCAATCTTACAACTTGCTCTTGGAAACATGGGTGTTGCTGGTGGTGGATGTAATATTCTTAGAGGTCATGATAACGTTCAAGGTGCTACGGATATGTGTTGTTTATCACACACATTACCAGGTTACTATGGATTAAGTGATGGTTCTTGGAAATATTTCGCTAAGTCTTGGGGTGTTGATTATGAATGGCTAAAAGGAAGATTTAAAGATCCTTCTTGGATGAACAAAAAAGGATTCACACTTGCTAGATGGTGGGCTGGAGTTCTTGGTGGTAATCCAGGTGAAGATGCAATTCATAATGCAGGTACTAGATTAAAAGCATTATTCGTAATGGGTAATGGTATTACTTCTACTGCACAAACTAAAAAAGTAAAAGAAGCATTAGATAATCTTGATATTGCAGTATTCTGTGATCCTTTCGTAAATGAAGGTGCAATTATTACTGATAAACAAGATGATGTTTATATTTTACCAGCTGGTACTCAATTTGAAACTTCAGGTTCAGTTACAGCAACAAATAGATCTGCTCAATGGAGATCTGAAATTATCAAACCAATGTATGAGTCAAAAGCTGACCAAGACATTATGTTTGAATTAGCAAAAAGACTTGGATTCTATGACGAATTAACAGCTGGTATGTTAATTAGAGAAAACAAGAAAGAGTACAAATGGCCTGAGGATTGTACTGATGAGATTGCAAGAATTATCAAAACAATTGGTTTAACTGGTTGGACTGCGAAAAGACTTAAAGAGCATCAAGAAAACTGGCATATGTTTGATGAAGTATCTGGAAGAGGATACGGAAAAATGACTGGTGAGTACTATGGTTTACCATGGCCTTGTTGGACAGAAAAACATTCAGGTTCGCCTTTACTATACAACATTAACAGATCTGTTAAAGATGGTGGTATGGGATTCAGAAATAGATTTGGTTTAGAGCACGATGGTGAAGATTTACTTGCTGGTAAAGGTTCAGCTCCAAAAGGTTCTGTAAACAAAGATGGTTATCCTGAAATTACTAGAGATAACATCGAAGAAGTTTTAAAGATCAAGTTAACTGAAGAAGAAAAGAAAAAAATAGGTAAAAACTGGAAAGTTGATACTTCAAATATTATTGCTGAAAAATGTATGGAACAAGGTATGGCACCTTATGGAAATGCAAAAGCAAGAGCAAAAGTATGGACATTCGCAGATCCGATTCCTTTACATAGAGAGCCATTACACTCTCCAAGAGCGGATTTAACGAAGAAATATCCAAACTTTGCTGATAAGAAAAACCATTATAGAGTTGATACAAGATATATCTCTGAGCAAACTGCGCAAGATTGGGCGAAAGACTTCCCTGTTAACTTAGTTACAGGAAGATTAGTAAACATGAATGGTGCTGGTATGGAAAATAGAGCATCTAAATATCTTGCAAAATTAACTCCAGAAATGTTCTGTGACATTAATCCTGAATTAGCAGGAAGACATGGAATCAGAGATGGTTCAATGATGTGGATTCATTCACCTCAAGGAACAAAGATTAAAGTGAAAGCTAAATATTCATTTAGTGTATCAGAAGACAGAGTATTCTTACCATTCCACTTTGCTGGTGTTATGGAAGGAGAAAGTCTATTACATAAATACCCAGATGGAACTGCACCATATGCAATTGGTGAAAGTGCTAATACTGTTACTAACTACGGTTATGACATTGTTACTCAGATTCCTGAAACTAAAGGTGGTTTATGTCGGATAGAAAGAGCGTAGGGGAGTAACATGAGTAATAATAATGTAGATTATTCTAGAATGAAATTTTACTGCGATGAAAACAGATGTATTCATTGTGATGGTTGTTCTGTTGCTTGTGCCGAAGCTCACGAGTTACCTGTAGAAATTAGTAGAAGAAAAGTAATAACAGTAAACGAAGGTAAGCAAGGAATGGAGTTTTCTCTTTCTGTAGCTTGTATGCATTGTACTGATGCACCTTGTGAGCAAGTATGTCCAGTAGATTGTTTCTATATCAGACAAGACGGAATCGTTTTACATGATAAAGATAAATGTATTGGTTGTTCATATTGTTTATATGCTTGTCCATTTGGAGCTCCTCAGTTCCCAAGTGACGGTGCATTTGGAACAAAAGGTGTGATGGATAAGTGTACTATGTGTGCTGGTGGACCTGAAGAAACTAACTCTGAACATGAGAGAGAGTTATACGGTCAAAACAGAATATCAGAAGGAAAAGTTCCTGTTTGTGCTGCAATGTGTTCTACGAAAGCCTTATTAGTTGGAGACTCTGAGTCTGTTTCTAATATTTATAGAGAAAGAGTTCTTTCTTTTGGCCATGGAGTACAGTCAATGCCTTACGGATGGGATAAAGCGTATGGAAAATAAGAGTTTTCTTAGCGAGTATAAAGCTTATTTTATAATAGGCTTTATATTTATGCTTCTTACTTATTGGTATTTTTGGTTAGCAACAATTGCTGACATTAGTTATGTATATAACTTTTTAATGCAAATGATGCAAGGTAATATATCTGGTAATGTGGTTCCTGTTGATTCTCTAACGAGATATGAACAAATGGAAGTTGCATTATTTGGTCCAGATTATAATGCTATTGCACCTGAAGTTATTAGAGCATTTGAAGAAAGACAACACTTACTGCCAATAGTTTTTACTGTGGAGTTTTTCTTGTTCCTAACAATGTTCATTATAGCAAAGGGTAGAAAACAAGCGCAGATTACTAGAGAAGATGACAAGGTACAAGTTTACTCTGTTTTCCAAAGATTAGTAATCTTACTTAATATAGTAATTATGATTTATTTATTCATTACTGGTTTCTCAATTACATTTGGAAATTGGACTGGTGGTGGTGAACTTGCAAGATTAATGAGAGCAACTCATGAAATAGTTGGACTTGGATGGATTCCAGTTTGGTTAATCATGACTTTAATTGCTTTTAAAGATCACAAGTTTTTTGTAAGACCAAGTATGAAACTTTGGAATAAGATTTTCCTAAGAGGGAAATATCAACACATGGATAGAATCAACTACTATATGTATGTTGCATTTGGTGCAAAATTAGTATTAAGTGGATTTATCATTTGGTACTTATTCCCTGATGCTTCAACGCATGCAGAGACGATTCAATTCAAAAGATTTATTCTGTTTATTCACTTTATGGGAAGTGCGATTATTTCGTTCTTTACATTTGAAACAGTTTATTCTTACTTTGTATCTGTTAAAGGATACATTCCTGGAGTTATCACAGGTAAATTACCAGTAGAGTATCTAGAGCAATTAAGACCAGATGTTCTAGAAGAAGAAGATTTAAGAAAATAAGTTAAGCAAAAGTAACTTCGAAAGAAGTTGCTTAGCTTTTCTTTTTTTATCTATTAATGTGCAGAATTTGCATATTAGTTTTTTAAAAGATTATTAATATGCAAAATTAGCATATTAGAAAAGAGAAGAGAAGATATGGAAAACGCCAAATATTTAAAAACAGTAGTAATAGACAAACTTATAGAAAATGAAGCAACTGAAGTAGAAGATGTGACGATTGATGAGTCACGATTAAATTTATATTTAAATGGCGAAAAAACAATATCAATGATGTGTATTCCAAAAGACCAAGATGCTCATGCAGTTGGTTTTTTAATGAGTGAAAACGTAATCACAAGTATTGATGATATTGAAGAGTTAAAAGTAAGTGAAGATGGATTAAGAGTTGATGTGAAAGCCTCAATAAATGAAGATTCACTACAAAATTTATATAAAGAGAAAACACTAACAAGTGGATGTGGTGGGGGAGTTACTGGTACTGCTGATGGAAATTTAGAAATACCATTTAACCAAACATCATTTAAAATCAAACCAGAAACAATCTCTTCAGAGGTAAAAATATTTTATAGAGAAAGCGAACTTTATAATTTAACTGGTTGTGTTCATAAAGCAATGATTTATTTACTTGATGGAACAACAGTAACAGCTGAAGATATTGGAAGACACAATGCAATTGATAAAGCTATTGGAAAGTGTAAATTACAAGGCTTAGATACTACTAAGTCTGTTTTATTTGTATCAGGAAGACTTAGTTCTGAAATGGTTACAAAAGCTGTAATGCATAGAATTCCTGTGATTGTATCTAGAACTGCACCTACATATTTAGGTGTACAAACTGCACATAAACATGGAATAACAATGATTGGTTTTGCAAGGGGTAGAAAGATGAATCTTTATACTCACCAAGGAAGAATTGATGTCTAAATTAGACAATGCGCAAAAAGAATTATTAATGACAAATTTAGACGAAGATGGGAAACTATCTTGTCTAAAGGCGTTTAAAGTTGCAAGACTTATAGGGAAAAACCCAAAAGAGATGGCAAGTATTACTAGTGATTTAGGAATTAAAATCACAAATTGTGAACTTGGTGTTTTTGGAAAACTAAAGTTTAAAGACCCAAATGAAAAAGTTTATAACAGATTACAAGAAAACTACATGGGGCATAAAAAACTTGATTGTAAAGTATTGTGGGATGAGGCTCAAAAATCAACATTAAGAATAGTTGGCTCGACAGTTAAAAATTCTGATATTGAAGTTACTCATTGTCAACTTGGAGTTTTTAGAAATAAAAAGGATATCCATGGATGTTAAAGTAAAAATTTGGATCGAAGATGGAGAAGATAATTTAGTTTTTGGTGGTGGAAAAACTGAGGTTTTAAAACTAATAGATGAAACAGGTTCTATTTCAAAAGCAGCCCAAAGGGTTGGAATGAATTATAAAAAAGCTTGGTCTCATATTAAGATACTTGAAAATCATATTGAAGATGAATTAGTTCATACAAAAAAAGGTAGAGGGGAAGATAGTGGTAGTTCACTAACTCCAAAAGCTCGAGAGATTATTCAGACTTATGAAATCTTACAAGATGATATAAAAAAGTATGCACAAAGTAGATTTGAAGAGCTGTTTTTGAAAGATAACAAAGAAATTATAAATGTAAAAGGAGAATCAAGTGATTAAGCTGAATTCTTTACAGTACAAAAACGATGGAGATTTAGAAATATCTAATGATTTATCACTACAAACACTTAGTAATAATGATGTATTTGAAAGACTTGAAAAAGAGTTTTTATCAAAATACTCTTTTGAGAACTTAAGTACTTTTTCTTTTTGTAAAGATGGATTTTTAGGTCTATTATTACAACTTGGTAAAAAAGGAAAAATTGCAATTTCAGTTGGTGAAACACAAGCTTTATTTGAAGCTGGGAAGACTTATGAGTCTTTAGGTTTTGAATTAGTTTGGATTGAATTAGAA
>AYRE01000058.1_pt1 | contig 16033 bp, 19 predicted proteins | sample 183791 | NCBI WGS metagenome assembly AYRE01 (sample SAMN02391470, study PRJNA226580) | bioreactor metagenome | isolation source: day 6 sample from continuous culture bioreactor with low C:N ratio... | place: Germany: Bremen | reverse complement strand
CCTCCAGCTCCAAATGCGGCGCCATCAATGGACACTGCTATGCCTGAAATTCCTGATGGAACAAATTTAGCACCACCATCTTTACCAGGTTCAGGATTAGATGATATTAAATCTCAAGTTGTAGGAGTTCCAACAACTGATTATACTAGTTCATCAAATGGAAAACAATCAATTGATAATGAAGCTTTTTCAACACCTCAAATGTCTAGCGATGAAGATTTATTTAATATGTTTAAAATTGATGATGATCAAATTAATACAAATCATAAATCACAACCTTCAATGCCTAATCCAACTAACTTTCAAAATGAGGATTCAAATTATACAGATGATCAAGATGATATTTCAATGAATATGTTTGATGATGACTTAGTTGATACACATAGTTCAAATGTTAGTGAATTAAACTTTGAAACAAAATCAATTTCAAAAAAAGATGAAACAACTTTTCTTACAACAACTCAATTTAAATCATTACTAGAAGTTGTAGATTCAGTAAAAAATACAATTAAAATTTCAACTGAAACTCACTTAAAATTAATGGATATGAAAGCTGAAGAAGATGTTGAGTATGAATCATTAAGAAAGAATTTTCAATTTATTGAAGATAAATTACATGATTTAGATGGTATTTTATTTGATTAATTATAAAAATGGATAGAAGAAGAGAAATATATATTAAAATTGATAAGTTAAACGAACTTGTTAAAATTTTGAAATCTGTAAAAACTAAGGAAGAACAAATTAAACAATTATTTTCTCAATATGATAAACTAGCTTTAGAAGAAAATACTACTTTTGAAAATTGGAATAATTATTTAGAAGATACATTCACACGAATGGATAATATGAGGTTATAAAATGGCTATTAAAAAATCAACTGATACTTATGGAGATTTATTTATTCCTATGCATGATGTATCTGAAAAAAGAAAAAATTTACTTTTATCAATAAAGAATTCTCTTGTAATGCAAGAAGAATATGAAAAAGTTATTATGATTAGAGCTAAAAAAGCTGAAATTTTAAAAACTATCAAAAAGGGAATGACTTCTTTAAATTCAGATTATTCAAAAATTAAAAAACATTTTCCAAATGTAAAAAATGTCTTATCAAACACTGAAAAAGAAATTTCAATCTTAGAATCTCAAATTAATATTTTAAAAAATTCAAATGTTAAAAATTCTAATGAAATTTTAAAAAAATTGGATATGGAAAAAAAATTAGGGAAAAAAATAACTTCTCCTAGACCTGAGGTTAAAAAAGAATTAGTGACTGAGAAACCAAAAGTTGCTCCAAAACCAGCTCCTAAACCAAAACCATTAACTAAAAAAGAAAGAGTTAGAGCAAATTTAAAAGCTCTAGAATCAAAATTACAACACTTGTAATTTTTTACTAAATAAATAAAATTAATTTAAATAATATATTATATTATTTAATCTTCTTCTCTTAAAAATAATTTACTATTATTCTTATTACTATATTTACTTTTTAACAATTAATTCTTCAAAAGTAAATCCTGTATCTTTCTCAATATTTTTAACAAACTTAAACATAATAAACATCATAACAATCATTGAAGGTAAAGCAATAACTGGAAAACTCAAAGCTGTCATTTTTCCTATTTGTAAATTATACTCAACTGTTCCAGGTTCACTTTGAATTAAAATAAATGCTAATAAAAAATTTAAAAAAGCAGAAACTAAAAATGGATATTTTAATAATTTACTTAGATTTGAAATATTTTTATCTAATTTTTTTTCTCCAATTTTATTTTTAATTTTTTCAAAATCAAAAGCCTCACCAAATAAATTTTTCAAAAACTTATTTGCCTTATCTTTAAATATTATCATAAAAATTAAAATTAATAATGGTATTGAAGTTTCCTTGATAATTAAAACTGTTTTAGATAATTCAAACAAACTAATTGAACCAGTTAATAATACACTAATAAACCCAAAAATAGAAATTATATTTACATCTCTTCTCACAATAAAATCATATATACCGTATACAATTGGAAAACTTAGTGCTACAATAATTCCATAAAATGGTCCTAAATAATTTTCCGTTGAAAACTTAATTAAAATAAATGATGGTATAACCACATTTAATAAAATATTTAATAACTGATTCTCTGATTTAACATTTTTTTTATTTTTCATTTTTAATCTTGATGTAACTCCAAAAATTCTTTTTGCTTTAATTTAGATTCGTCCAAAATTATTTGAAAAAATCTTTCAACAAACTTTTCATTTAATCCAAATTCATTCCCTAACTCAACTTTTGATTTAAGTAATTGTTCTTCTCTTTTAGGTTGAAATATCTCTAATCCATTTTCCTTTTTAAAAATGGCAATATTCATGGTAACATCAAATCTTTTAGAAATTAATTCTAAAATACTATCATCAATTTTATCAAGTTCAAACCTAAGTGAACTCAAATCTAATTCTTCCATACTAAAATGTGTAACTTTAAGTATATAAAGTTAATTCAAACCTTAAAATAACAAACCTTTAAAAAAGTAAAAACATAAAATATATTATGAATCAAATTTGGGTAGACAAATTCAGACCACAAACTTTTGACCAAATTATTGGACAAGATAATTTTGTAAAAAGAGTAAAAGCATTTATTGAGAGTAAAAATTTACCTCACTTATTATTCGCAGGGGCTCCAGGGACTGGAAAAACAACGACTGCTTTAGTTGTTGCAAGAGAATTATATGGTGAACATGGAATTAAAGGAAATTTTTTAGAATTAAATGCTTCAGATGATAGAGGAATCGATGTAATTAGAAACCAAATCAAAGAATTTGCAAAATTAAAATCTTTAGCAAATATTCCATACAAAGTAATTTGTTTAGACGAAGCAGATTCTTTAACAAAAGATGCTCAACAAGCTTTAAGAAGAACAATGGAGAAATACTCTAGTAGTTGTAGATTTATTTTAGCATGTAATGAAATTTCAAAAATTTTAGATCCAATTCAATCAAGATGTGTAATTTTTAAATTTAAAGGTTTAACAAAAGATGCTTTAGTTACAATCTTAGATAAAATTGAAGCTGAAGAAACTTTAAAATTTGATGATGGAGTAAAAGAATATTTAGCTGAAATTTCTAAGGGTGATGTAAGAAAATTACAAAATACACTTCAAGCAGCAGCTTCAATTAATTTTAATATTACAAAAGATGGAATTAATGAAATTATTGACTTTGTAAATCCTAAAGAAGTTGAAGAAATGGTTGACTTAGCAAGAGAAGGTAAATTTGAAAAATCAAGAGATTTAATGATTAAACTTAGATCAATTAGAGGTTTATCTGGACTTGAAATCTTAAAAGAAATTTATAGAGTAATTCTTAAATTAGATGTTGATCCAAAATTAAAAATTAAATTTATTGACAAATTAGCATCTGTAGAATTTAGATTAGTTGAAGGTTCAGATGAAGAACTACAATTAGAGGCTTATTTAGCAACATTAGCCTTATTAAAATAATTAAATAAAAATGGATTCAGATGAACAACAAATGTATATGGAACAATTAATGGACAATTATAAAAATCCACAAAATATTGGAAAAATAGAAAATTATACTTTATTTCATCATTACAAAAATCCAAGTTGTGGTGACACATTTGACATTTATGTAAAATTAGATGATTCAAATAAAAAAATCCTTGATGTGAAATATACTGGTGATGGTTGCGCAATCTCTACTGCCTCAATTTCATTATTTTCTCAAGAATTAGTTGGTATGGACTTTGAAAAATCAAAAAAATTAACTGATAAATTTATTTATGAAATGTTAGGTGTAAAAATTTCACCAGGTAGAGTTAATTGTGCTATGCTTTCTTTAAATGCATATAAAAATTCAATTAAAGAATTTGAAAAATAATTTATAAATTTCTTTAAAAATTATTTTTTTTTATTTTTATTTTTTAATTATTTATTTTACTTATTTCTAAAATTATGGTAATTTATATTCTCCTAACACTGAATCTGAAATGTTTTTAACTTGATCAGATCCTTCTGTAAAATTACCTCCGAAAAAATAAATTAATGAAACTAATACAATTAAACTAATAATTAATATTACAATCATATTCAAAGTCAACTCAACTCCTTTTTTATTATTTAATTTTCTAATCTTACTCATTTTATTCATATCCAAAAATTAAATTTTTATAAATATTAAATGGTTCAGTTCTAGCACTATCTCCCCAACCAACTGTATTAATCTCAATTTCACCATCAGTTAAACATCTAACTTTATCATTTTGACCAACAGTTGTTGTAGGAACAATTGCTCCATACTTACCTAAATATGTGATACATGAATTCTTTTGATTAAAATTAAAGTTATTAATATAATAAATTGGGAATCTTGTATCTAAACTATTTTCAATTCCTGACATATCGTAACCTAATATTTTCTCACCATTATCTTTAGTTTTCACAAAAATTGATCTACTTGTATCAATATCTACTTTAGGACTTACAGATCCAACTTTTTTAGGTTGGTCTGAAATATTATAAAAACTATTTAATGGAGTATTTAAATTTAAACTTGTTTTAGCAATTGAAAATTCATACGTATATTTATTATATGTTACATAATACTCTCTATTTAATTTATCAACATATTTTAATTTGTAAATATCATCAACATTACTAATTGTGCTAACATAAGTTAAACCATTAACCAAACTACCTTCTTGAGTTTCAGGATTAAATACTTTTGGTTGAAATGGTCTTAATGGGTATAGTAAATTTGCTAAAACAGCTTCATTATTGACTCTATTTGCTTCTACAGCAGCATTATACGCCACATAGTCTATTGATGAACCTCCTCCATAACCATCATAATCTAAATAATCACTTTCTTTAATTGTATTTGGATTAATCCAACCTTGTTTACCTAAATAAATTGCTCCAAAACTTAATGGATTTAAATTCAAATTTGGAATTCCATATTCAATACCATGGATTACAGTATTATTTGCTGTTAAATCTTGATTTTTAATAATACATACTTTATATGAATTAACAACATTTGATAATACTTCAAAATTCATCTCAAAAATATCCGAATAGCCTGCTTCAACTCCATCATTACAATATACTAATAAATTATCTCCAGTCCAACTTGAAGGTATTTTAACTTTATTATACAAATCTTTAGTTGTTTCACAATAAAATAAATTCTCAGTTCTATCTGTTTGTTTAACTCCACTCCCTAAATTTGGAACATATAACTCAACTCTAGTTTTATATTGACCTCCAACAGTACAATACATATCTTTAGTTCCACCACAATTATAATTCCCAGGGATATCTTGATATGCTAAACTGATTTTTCTAGTTTGAACATCTTCTCTTTTTGTTGTAAATTTAATTCCTACATTAGAAATTACATCATTAAATGGTGTAATAATTGAAAGTTTTAAATGTGAATTACCTTCTCCTTGGATTGGTTGAATACCACATTGTTCATCCTCTCCGTATGAAAACCCAGCTTGAAAAATACCTAAAAATACTACAAAAAATAAACTTAATTTAATTATTTTTTTATTCATACAACTTTTATAAAATAATCAATTAAAAATAGTTGTTACTACTTTAAACCTAATTTAAAACTCCATTTCAACTTAAAATAATTTTTTTAATTTTTAAAAATCGTATTTTTTATTTTATTTTTATAATTACACAAAATTTATTGGATGAAACAAATTTATAAATTACTTAATTTTAATTAAATTATGGCATACAAATATGAAAATGTATATGAACCTGTTGAAGATTCAGAACTTTTATTAAAACATACAATTAATGAATTAAAACATTTTTTTATTGGTAAAACTCAAGATCAAATTAAAGAACTTTCAATTTGTGAAGTTGGTGTAGGTTCAGGATTTGTATCAACAAATTTGGCAAAAAAATTTCCAAATTTAAATTATTTTGGGAGCGATATTAATCCGAGTGCCACTGATTTAACAAAATTAGAATTTTCACAAATAAAAATAAACTCTCAACCAAACATACAAAACAAACCTTTTTTTGATGGTTTTAAATCTAATCAAAAATTTGATACAATTATATTTAACACCCCTTACTTCCCATTTGAAGAAAAATCCGACTCCTTTGAAACACTCACTCTCAAAGATAGAGCAATTTATGGTGGAGTAAATGGTTATGAAGTAATTAATGAATTTGTAGAAAAATCAGTTACAAAATTTTCAAAAGATGGTTTTGCGATTATGATTTTTTCATCTCTTTCAAATTTTACAGAAATTGAAAAAGTTCTAAAAAAAAATGCTTTAAACTATCATATGTTAGAATCTGAAAATTCATTTTTTGAAAAAATTCATTGTTTAAAATTTTGGCCAAAAGATGAACTTAGACCAATTTTAGAAAATACTGAAATTAAAAATTTAAAATATCTTTCACAAGGAAAACACTCAAATGTCTTCACAGCAACTTTCAAAAATAAAACTTGTTTAATTAAAGTTGGACTAGAACAACATCTACAAAAAGAAGGATTTTTTGAAGAAAAATTGTCTGGTGAGTCATTTGTTCCAAAAATGTATGAAAAAGGAACTACATATATTATTCGTGAAATGTTTACAGGGCAAACAATTGAAGAATTTATTAATAATCAAAATACAACAATAAAAGAATTAATAATTGTATTAAATGATATATTAAAAGCATGTTTTAAACTTGATGAATTAAAAATTACAAAATTTGAAATGACAAATCCTTACAAGCACATCTACATCGAAAATGATTTACATGTTGGATTTATTGATTTTGAAAGATGTATTTTTACTGATATTCCAAAAAATACAACTCAAATATTACAATACTTTAGAAGAAATATACCTTTATTTCAAAAACAATTTAATTTAATTTTATCTAATGATAAAATTTTAGAAATTGGGAGAAAATATAGATTAGATTTAACTCCATTCACATTAATGGATTTAATTGAATAATTAATATTAAAATAAATTTATAAATTTAAATTTTCATAAATTTATTTTTCTTTTTTACTAACTTTTTTTTTAATGTTTTTCTCAACTTTTTGAGATTTATTCATATTTGGTAAATAATGTGTTTCAATCATCATAAGCATAATTACAACAAGCCACATTGAATTCATTTGTGTCCATAATAAATTATCTGAATATGCTTCTAATCCTTTTGCTGTCAAATTCATAACAAAAACAAAAATAGAAATTGCTAGTAGTGAATTTGCTAAATATCTAATTAATTTTCCAACTAATAATCTTGTTTCTTCATTCATACAATTTTATATACTTTTATTATTTATAAATGTATTTTATTTGGAAAATTACACTAATTTAACAATTTAAGTTATTTTTTCAGTTTAAATAGTTTTAAAATTGATAAAATTGTAAAAATTTTAAACTATTTTTTAACGTTCGCAAAGCTCACTAAAATAATTTAAAATTCTTTACAATATATTTCACACCGCTCCGATTACGCGTAAATACGCTACATCTACACTCAAAAAATACAATTTTTATTTTCACAAAAAAAACAATTTTTTCCACTTCGTTCCAAAAATAATTCTTTTTCAGAAAATAAAAATAAATAATATTATAAAAACTAGCAGACCAAATATAAATAGACCATGAAAAAATTAAACCTAATTAACCAATTTTCAGCGAGAACTTACCAACAATCGCTGTTTGCAAACTCTATGGACAAAAATTCCTTAGTAGTATTACCAACTGGACTTGGAAAAACAATCGTAGCTTTAATGCTCGCAACTTATTATTTTAATATAAATAATAAAAAAATTCTCTTCCTAGCTCCAACAAAACCTCTTGTAGAACAACAACAATTCTCATTTCAAGATTTTTATCAAAATAAAGATGAATTTAATTTTGTAACTTTAACTGGATTAGTTGCTCCAAAAAAAAGACAACAAATATATGAGGAAAATGATTTTATTTTCTCAACTCCACAACTAATCGAAAACGATATAATCAATGGAATAATTAATCCAAAAGATTTCGGTTTAGTAATTTTTGATGAAGCTCACAGGGCAACAGGAAATTATTCATATTGTTTTATTGCTCAAGAATTTGAAAAATCAAATCATACAAAATTCCTAGCATTAACGGCAAGTCCAGGAACATCAAAAGAAGATATTTTTAATGTAATTGATAACTTAAAAATTGAATCCGTTCAAGTAAAAACTTATGAAGATTCAGATGTAAGACCTTATGTAAATAAAACTGAAATTGAACATGTTAAAGTAAAAATAGGTCAAGAATTCAGAGATGTATTATTTCATCTAAATTCAGTATTCCTTGAACTTTTAAACTTTCTACAAAAAATCGACATTCTTTCAGGAAAAACTCCTCAAAATGTGACAAAACGAGATCTTTTAGAATTATCAAAAGCATTAAGAGAACAAATCGCAGCAGGTGAAACAACTGAAGATACTTGGACAGCAGTGAGTATAAGTGCTGCAATTATGAAACTTCAACACGGAATTGAATTATTTGAATCTCAAGAAATCTCAGCAGCCCACACATACTTTTACAATATGTCAAGACCTGGGGGAGATGGTTCAAAAGCTGCTGAAATAATTTGTCAAGATTTTGATTTTAAACAAGCATTTGATAAAATTAAACAATTAAAAAAAGATAATGTAATTCACCCAAAACTAATTGAATTAAAATCTCAGGTAAATCAAGAATTAATAAAAAACAAAGATCTTAAAATTATTATTTTCTCACAATATAGGGATTCAGCAATGAAAATTGTTGAAGAATTAGGAAAAATCAAACAAATTAAACCGACTGTTTTTGTAGGTCAAGCAAAAAAAGGAGATTTAAAAATGTCTCAAAAAGAGCAAAAAAAAGTTTTAGAAGACTTCAGAGAAGGGGAATATAATATTTTAGTCTCAACATCTGTTGGAGAAGAAGGTTTAGATATTCCAAAAGTTGACTTAGTTATTTTTTATGAACCAGTCCCATCAGCAATCAGAACAATTCAAAGAATCGGGAGAACTGGAAGATTCAAAAAAGGATTAGCTAAAATTATGCAAACAGAAGGGACAAGAGATGTTACAATTAGACATATTGCAGATGCTAAAGAAAGAAAAATGTATAAAGTTTTATCTGAAATTCGTGAAGAATTTGAAAATAAAAAAGCTGAATCTACACTGGACAAATTTCTAAAAAAAGATGATAAAGAAAAAAAACAAATTGTCGAAGACTTAAAAAAAAGTTCAAACATTAATGAAGACAAACTTGAAACAAAAACTCATTTAGAAAACGCTGAAACAATATTTGATAATTTAAATTCAGAAGATGATCAAAGAATTCCAATCTATGTGGATCAAAGAGAAAATACAACTCTAATAAAAGAATTATTCAAACTTGATGAAATAAAAGTAATAGGTAAACAATTAGGTATAGGGGATATAGTTATTTCAGAAAAAATCGCAATAGAAAGAAAAGAAAAATTAGATTTTGTAAATTCAATTATAGATAAAAGACTATTTCCACAATTAATAGATTTAGCTAAAAATTACAAAAGACCAATACTTATTTTAGAAGGTTCTCAAAACATTTATACTTTAAGAAATATTAATCCAAATGTAATTAGAGCAACTTTATCATCTATTGCTATTGATTTAAGAATTCCAATTATCTACACTGACTCAATGGAAGAAACAGCACAAATGATTCAAACAATTGCAAAAAGAAATGTAAGAACAAAAAAAGAGATATCTTTAGCTGACAACAAGCGAAGTTTTAGTGAAAATGAAGAAATTGAAAAATTCGTATCAAGTATTCCAAAGATTAATGTTGTAAACGCCAAAGGATTATTAACTCATTTTAAAACAATTCAAGATTTAGTAAATTCTTCAGAAAAAGAATTGGTTAAAATTGATGGTATTGGGAAAGGGAGAGCAAAGCATTTAATTGATTTTTTTACAAAGGAATACAAATAATAACAAATAATAAAAACTAATAAAAACTAATAAAAACTAATAAAAACTAATAAAAACTAATAATATACTTAATTATAATAATTAAATATACTAATTAAATTTATATTTCAAATTTTAAATTGTAAACTCTATTAAGATATTATTACAATTTTTCAACATTATTATTATAAACCTAAAAATCCTTTAAATTACATAAATGGTTGAATTGTTAGAATTTATAAAATCTTCATCTAAATTATATTTTAGTTTTAAAGATAGAGTTGACGGTTATGATTATATTAATACTTATGTTTTATGGCAAGAACCTTATTTTTTAGTTTTAATTTTATCTTTATGGTATTATATTTTAACAACTTCACAAATTACAATTTTATCAATTATTGGTTCAATAATTAATTTTTCATTAGCTACTTTTTTAGCTATTTCTGCTTTTCATTATACTATGGTATTTTTAGGTGGTATTGGAACTTTAAAAGATATGTATAAATTTGGATTATCTATTTGGCTATTTCCTTCAATAATAAATTTATTAGCTTTTATAGTTTCATTAATTTTTCAAAATTCAACAATTTCATATATTTTGGGAGTTTTTTTATCTTTATTAGGGATTTATTCGATAATAATTTCAATTTTAATATATGGTAAAGTTCAAAATTTATCTACTGAATATACTTTTTTAGGAATGTTAATTCCATTTTTAATTACTAGCATAATTTTAGTTTTATTTAAATTAACTTTATAAAAAACAATCTACAAATATAATTATGTTAGTTTTAGGAATTGAGTGTACTGCTCACACATTTGGAATTGGGATTGTTGATTGCAAAAATAAAAAAGTTTTATTTAATGAAAAAAATCAATATAAAGATGATGAAAATGGTATGGAGTTAAGAAAATTATCTGAATTTCATACTTCAAACTTTACAGAAATTTTATCCAAAGCAAAAAAATTCTTAGAAACAAAAAACAAATCTTTTAAAGATTTAGACTTAATCTCTTTCTCGCAAGGTCCAGGTATTGGTAATTCTCTAAAAATTGGGTCATTAGTTGCAAAAACAATTTCAAAACAATATAATATTCCTTTAGTTGGAGTAAATCATATTAAAGCTCATTTGGAAATTGGTAAAATGTTAACCGGATTTACTGACCCAATGTTTTTATATGTGTCTGGAGTAAATACTCAAATTATTGCAAAAGATGAATTTGGTAAATATAAAATTTATGGTGAAACTGAAGATATTGGTTTAGGTAATCTTTTCGACTCATTTTCTCGGCAAGCTGGATTGGGATTTCCAGGTGGTCCAATTATTGAAAAATTATCAAATGAATCAAATAAAAATTATATTGAATTACCTTATGCTATTAAAGGGATGAATATAACTCTAGCTGGACTATATACAAATCTACAACAAAAACTAGATTCTAAAAAATTTGACTTAAAAGATTTATGTTATTCACTTCAAGAAACTTGTTTTGCTGTAACAATGGAAGTTTGTGAACGAGCAATGGCTTATACAAATAAAAAAGAAATGTTAATTGTTGGAGGGGTTGCTAGTAATAAAAGATTAACTCGAATGGCAAAAGATATGTGTGGTATTCGAGGAGCAAGATATGATAGTTTTGAAATGCAATATGCTATGGATAATGGTGCTATGATTGCTTGGCAAGGTTTTGTTGATAAAGAAAAATCAACGACTGATATTACAAAATTCCCTATTGCTCAATATATTAACATAGAATCTGACATTTAATTTAATCTCATTACTTGTTCTCGACAAACTCCTTCTACTGGGAATGGATTTTGAAAATTCACATAAAAATAATCTTGGTTTTCATAAAGATATTCATCCACTTCACCAACACATCCTTTAGGTAAATATTTCTTCTCAGAAATTGGATTTCTGAGCTTAACTTTCTCAGTTGTCTTAATTAGAATTTTATTCATACATTATATATGTGATTTTATCTTCATAAATAACTCGTTGAAAATTCAAACTATTTATTATCTTCTAGTTTCAATATGTAAATTTATCACTATTTTATATTATTCACACATTTTTAAATTCAAATTTAAATCAATAAAATTCAATTAAAAATAAACTATATGAAACACTCGAAGATAATTCTAATTTATTCTTTAAATTAGCTCTAAAATTTAATTAAAAATATGTGAATTAAATTCACAAAAAAATAAACTTATTCTTCATTAAGCACATCTTCAAGTTCATCATTTCTATATAATTCTTCAATAATTTCACATCCACCAACAAACTTCCCATTCACATATAATTGTGGATATGTTGGCCATTCTGAAAAAACTTTAACAGCTTCTCTAATTTCCATATCTTCTAAAATATTAAAAGATCCATATCTTATTCCTAACTCATTTAAAATTCTAGTAACTCTCATAGAGAATCCACAAAATGGTTCATCAGGATATCCTTTCATAAATAAAAATACTTTATTCTCATTAATCATCTCTTCATACTCTTTTTTTAAATCTCTATTTTCCATTTTTATTTTTATTTGTAAATGTGAAATAATGTTAAATAGACACCATTTCACACTGTGAAATATGTGTCTAAATTAAATTACACTGTAATTTCATTTATTTTCCATTTTTTATTATTATTATTTTATTTATCTATTTGTTAATCTGATTTAATTTTAGTTTTAATTGAAATTGAATGTAATCCAGCCTCCATTTCTTCTTTTAGAGCAGCATACACCATTTTGTGTTGTTCAATTAAAGATTTCCCTAAAAATCCTGACCATTCAACTTTAGCTTGAAAATGATTTCCATCATTTCTAGTATCCCAAACTAAAACATCTGCTCCAGATAATTTTTCTTCAATTTTTTTTTGTAACATTTCACAATTAAACATATATTAAATAAATCTACATAATTATATAAATCTACTTTTTTTACTATATAATTATAATGTTTTTCAAAAAAAATTTAGAACGTCCAATATTTCAAAATTCAATTGAAATAAATGAACAAACTTTTCAAATTACTGTAAAATTTACAAAAAAAAAGAATTCTTCAGTTTCTGTTTCAGATAATTTAATTAATTTTAGATTTCCTGAACATTTATCAAATAGACAAGCTCAATCTCATTTTTCAGAACTTTTAAATAAAATTCAAATTAAAATTCAACGTTCACCAAAAATTCAAAATCAAAAAAATCATCCAACTTTCAAACAAATTTATAATATTGGGAAATTTAAATTTCACAATTCTATTTTTACAATTGAAAAATCAAATCTTCAAGGTATAAAACTTGATAACTTTCATTTTAGAGTAAATCAAAATTTAACTATTGAGCAAATTGAAAAAACTATAATTAAAAGATTAATTGAAAAATACACTCCAATTTTAAACAATCATCTCCAAACTTTAAATCATGTAACTTACAATTATCCAATATCTGGGTTTCATATTTCTATGGTTAAATCAAAATGGGGACATTGCACTCACGATAACAAAATTATGTTAAATTTAAAATTATTAAATACTTCAGTTGATATCTTAAATTATGTAATATTTCATGAAATTTCTCATATTAAACAAAAAAATCATTCTCCAAAATTTTGGCAAGAAGTTGAAAAATTTTGCCCAAACCACAAACAGTTAAGAAAAACATTAAAAAATGATTCTCCTGGATTATTCTTATTAGCAGACTAAAATGGTGGAAAATAACTCATATTCAACTGAAAAAAAAATCGATTCTGATTTTAAATTTGTATTTAATTTAATTAAAGATATTCTAATTTTTATAATAACATTAGTTCCTTATTTATTTATGGGGATTCTTCATGGTATTTTATTAAATAAACAAGATTCGAAAAATTATTTTAAAAAAGTATTTGTATTTCCATTTCAAATAATAAATAATTTTTCAACTTGGTTCTTTCAAGCTAAATTTACTGCATATATTTCATTATTTTTAATTTTAACATTTATTTTACAAATAATCTTTTTAAATCCAAATTTACAACTTTTACAAAACTTTATGACAAATCCAACTCATTTATTATCAATTCAATTTTATACAAATTTAACCTCGGTTTTTTTACATGGATCGATCACACATTTACTAACTAATTTATTAGCTCTAAATATATTTGGAAGAATTGTTGAATCTCACTTTAAAGAAAAAACAATTTATTTATTTTTAGCATCTGGAATTATTTCAAATATTATATCAAATTCAATTTCATTGTATCAAAATAACATATATTATTCTCTTGGGGCAAGTGGAGCAATCGCAGGATTAATTATTATGGCAATTTTATTAAATCCTATTCAATTATCGAGCATTTTTTTAATTCCTCTTCCTATTTTTCTAATTGGTTGGTTTTTAATCTTTATAGATCTTGTGGGTTTATCAAATCCAAGCCAAACAAACAATCTAGCTCATATTGGTGGTTACTTATCATTAATTTTTTTAATGTTTGCTTTAGAAATTAAAAATAGAAAAAAAATATATTTAGGATTATCTATTAATTTTTTATTATTAATAATATTATATATACTTAAATTATCTGGATATCTAGACATATTTATTTCAAATATATTTTAACTTTTTTAATAATTTAATTATATCTAAATTTTATTTCGTAATTTAATACTCTTTAATTTGTCAAATAAATTTATTTTTAATTTAATTTCAACTTTAGAATTATGTTTTTTCTCAAAAATTATGTTTTGAAATTATATCAAAACTGTATGTTTTATTTATTATTATTTATTTTAAATAATAACTTTAGGATTGTGATAAATATTCTTTATGCTCTTTGATATTTCTCTTAAGCATTTCAACTTTTCTAGTCTTATTTTCTTCATTCATTAAAGTTCCACACACTGGACATGAAAAATTACTTTCTAAGGAGTCTTCAAATGATAGTCTCTTACAGAAATTTGGACAAATATAGAAAATTGAGTTTTCTTCATTTTCTAATCTTTCTTCAAATAATTCTAACTTTTTCTTCTTTTCGTTTAAATAAACAGTTTCAAAGTTATGAGGTAAAACTCTCCAATAATATAAATACCATCCTTTTTCCTTATCTTTACGTCTATCATAATCAATTAAGTTTTTAGCTTTTAATTCATATAATATACTTCTAATTTGGGAAACAGCAAATCCGATATTTTCACTAACATCAAATTCGGAAGCTCCTGGATTATTATATAGATATTCTACAACTTGCGCTGCATCATCACCAACAATTTCATAAACAATGTCTAATATTTTATCAAGTTCCATCTTCGTATTGTAACTATGGTTTTCTACATTTATAATTATATCAGATATATCAATATATACAATATATACTTGTTGAATTAATTTAATTAATTTAATTTTTAATTTTCATTTTTATAGTCTGCTTATTTAGTAATTTATTTTTTTGAGTTGTAGTTTAGTACTTGAAAAATAAGTGACAAATACTTATATTTTTATTTTCTAAAATCTATTTTAATAATATTAATTATTATTGTTATTTAAAAAATGGTAAATTATAAAAATTCAAAGAAAGGTGCTCAAGGTATCGGAACTTTGATTATCTTTATTGCAATGATTTTAGTAGCTGCAGTTGCTGCGGGAGTTTTAATTCAAACAGCAAGTAGTCTACAATCTAAATCATTAGATGTTGGAAGACAAACGCAAGAAAGATTAACAACTGATATCGAAGTAATTCAAGTATTCGCTGATGATGCGAGTAATGGGGCAATCGATAATGGAACTGATACGATTACATTTGTATTAAGATTAGGTTCAGGTTCAACAGCAATTAAATTATCTGATTTATTAATTAGATTTGATGCGCCAGAAGGTTCACAAAGTTTAACTTATTTAAACAATGTAACTGCTGGAGATACTGTAAATTATGGTGTTGATTTTAAGATTGAAAGTAGTAATCACAATGATGCATATTTAAATACTGGGGATTTAGCAGAAATTAAATTTATTTATAATGTGGCAAATCCAATTGTTGAAGGTGAAACTGCAACTTTAAGATTAATTACTAAAAAT
>AYRE01000057.1_pt1 | contig 16252 bp, 13 predicted proteins | sample 183791 | NCBI WGS metagenome assembly AYRE01 (sample SAMN02391470, study PRJNA226580) | bioreactor metagenome | isolation source: day 6 sample from continuous culture bioreactor with low C:N ratio... | place: Germany: Bremen | reverse complement strand
ATGGTTATTGAAGATACAAGAGAGATGCAACCACAAATGCCATGTCACTCAATTAGACAATATGAAGCAAGAATGGCAAATGAAGAAGGTAAGGGTGCAATTCCATTAGATTATTTATTAAGATCGGCTCTTAGATCAAGTCCAAGGAGAATTGTAGTTGGTGAGTGTAGGGGTGCTGAGATTGTTGTAATGTTAAATGCAATGAATACAGGACATCCAGGTTCAATGACTACAGTACATGCTGATAATACAAAAGAAGCTCTAGTAAGAGTTGAGAATATGTACCTTGAAGCACGTCCAAGCGCAAATATTAGTTTTATTAGGACACAAATTGTTTCAGCAGTTGATTTAATTATTCAATTAGTTAGATTCCCTGATGGTTCAAGAAAATTAATTGCGGTATCAGAGATTGAGAGAAGAATGGAAGATAATGGAATTATTTCATTAAATGATATTTTTCAATTTAAAAGAGACACAAGTGATATGAAAAAAACTAAAGGAGAATTCCAAGTTTTATCAACTCCATCAAGAACAGTAGATCAAATGAATATGTTTGGTGTTGATATAGACAGAAGAGTATTTGATCCAAACTTTGAAATGCCAAAGTCAATGTTAATTGAAGCATTAGAGACAGATTTACCTTCTGTAATGTGTGGTTGGAAAGATGAATTTATGGATGTTTTCTTAGAAAAAGATCCAAAAATATTCCACAAATGGCCACATTTCCAAAGAATGAAAAGAGAAGAGTAATGAGTAATTTATATCTATTTTTTATTATTGTCATTCCAATGTTACTAATAGGTTTTACAGTTTATGTATATTCTTTTTATGCAAAGCTACATCACCAAAGATTAATAATACATACTTTAGTAAATACTGATGCAAAAATTATAGATAAAAGTAATAAACATAACGATGTATATAGTGATAACTCAAATTTCTTAAAGAAAAAACTTCAATATGCAGGTCTTGGTTCCCATGAGTATGCTGTACAAATTTATATATTTGTTAGTATTGGTTTTTCTATATTAGTTAGTAGTTTTTCATACTTTGTTGTTGGTTCTTTAATTATTACTTCTTTTATATTTTTAATATTTCTATTTGTACCTTATTTGTTTTTAGTGAAACTTATTAAAATCAGAGAAGAAGATTTTAACTTCTCATTAAAAGAGATTATTGATAAGGTTACAAGTATGATGAGAAGTGGTGTTGGTTTTGAACAAGCTTTAAAAAAATCAGTTACTACTTGTAAATCAACATTTACTAGAAGTGTATTTAATATATATGTTAATGAAAAATCTATGATAGGTGAAGATAAATGTTTTGAAAAAATGTTTAAATTAGTTGAATCAAAAGAGCTTAGAATTTTCTATCTAACTATTTCTATTGGTAGAAAATCAGGTGGTAAATTCTCAAATACCTTAGATAAATTAAGAAAAACACTTCAAGATCAAGGTGAAATTAAACAAGAAATTACAGCTTCAACTAGAGAGATAAAAGTTGGAACTTATATGATTATTGGTCTTATTATATTCACATATATAATGATGAACAATGCTGTTGATAACTCATTAAATGCTCACTTCTTCGGTAGTGATCTAGGTAAAGTCCAAATGTTCTTTATTATTCTTTGGGTTGCTTTAGGGTTATTTATTAATAGCTTATTAACAAAGGTAAAAGAATGAGTACTATGTATATATTTATATTGGCTCCTCTTTTGATAGGAGTGTTATTAATTGCTGTATTAATGTTATTTGAAAGAAGAAAAAAACAAAAAAATATTGTTCTTCTTTCAAAACTTGACAATAAAGCAATTATTGAGGAACAACAGTTAAATGACAGAGAACAGAAACAGAATTTAAGTATTAAACTTATTCAATCAGGAATCACTTATAAGGAGTACACAGAAGCTAGATTGTTATTTGCACTAATTGGTTTAATTATTATGGGGGTACTTCCTTTCTTTGTACCTATGATGTATGGAATTATTAGTGTGATTATTGGGGTTATTTGTTTAATCTTTGGTGGTAAATTATATTTACAACTTGCTAAATCTGAGAGAATTGAAAAAATCGATAGAGATTTAGGTGTTTTTTTAGATTTAGTAAATGTAATACTTGAAGCAGGAGGGAGCTTAAAAAATGCCTTCTTCGAAGTTTCAAGAAGAGCAAAAGGGATTATCGATCCTGAGTTACTAAAAGAAGTAGGAATTTTAGAATATGAAATGACTAACTACTCTACAAAAGTTGCATATGAAAATATGAAAAATAGAGTTGATAGTAGAGAGTTAGATAAAATCATTGATTTTCTAATTTTAAGTGAAGAGACAGGTATTGGTGTGAAAAATATTTTCGCGATGCAATCAGATGAGATGAGAAAAGAGAAGTTTTACAGAATTAAAGGAAAAGTTAGTACTTTAAATATGTATTTAATGCTTATAATTTTCTTATTTGTTCTACCAGCTTTTGGGGCATTTATAATTTTCCCAATAATGGGTGGATCATTAACACTTGGAGTATAATTTTAATAAGGATGTGTTATGCAAGTAAATAAACAAATAATTATTATTTTGATTTTAGCATCACTTTTATTCTCAGCTATTGGTGCTGCGTATTATTTTTATAATAAAAATCAACAGGCAATAAAGAGTAAGAATGAGTTGGTAACGGTTTATATAGCAAAAGGTGATTTAGATAGAAATACTTTAATTGAAGTAAAACATCTAGGACAAACAAAAATTGCAAAACAATATATTTTAAATAAACCCTTATTAAAAAAAGAAATTATTGGGAAATATACAAAAGAAAAAATTTATAAAAATGAAGTATTTTTAAAACAAAAATTAAATACTAAAATACAAAAAAATAGAGCTAAATTATTGGACTTTGAAAAAGGTAGTTACAATATGAAATTTAATCTATTTGATAATCCTAACTATACATTAGTACAAGGTGATTTAATAAATATTATCTCTGTATTCCCAATTGGTGAATTAAATAAGTTAAATAAATATACTAATTATGATGTTAGTTATGTATCTCATAATATTAAAGTATTAGGTTTTATTAGAGATGGTAAAGTTGAATCAGAAACAATTACTAAACATAAAGTAAAAAAAGTTGTTAAGAAAAAAGTTATAGAAGAGATAATTGATGTAAAAGCTGATGAGGTGATTATTGATATTGACCCTATGGTTTTAATTTCATTAATCAAAGATTATAACAAAGGTAATCAACTTTGGATGGTAAAAACAAAAGAATCAATTTTAATTGAACCTCTTGATAAAATGTCAAAAGAGAAACAAATAGAAGAGATAGAAAAAGAGAAATTAGCAAGTAAAGATGATATTAAACTTCTTGTTGATAAGAAAAAAGTAAAAAAAGTAATTAAACCTAGAGTGTTTAAATATAGATGGTATAAATCGAAAGTAACAACGATCACAAAAAGTGCAGTTATTGATTATTCTCAACCATCTAAGAAAAAAGATGACAAAAATAGAAAAACAAAAAGTGTAAATATAGTAATTAATCCAAATAAAAAATGTACACAGATCAAGGATAAATTGGTTGTTGGAAATGTGAATTTCTATTATATTAGAAGTGAAGCAACAACAAAATCAAAAACAAGAAAACTATTAAGTAGAAATGTTGTTATCCCTTATCTTGAAAAAGTTAATGGATGGTATAAAACTTGTGATAACTTATTTGTAAGTGAAAAAGTTGTTAAACCAATTTCTTACACACAAGCAGTTAAAAAAATAGGCAGAAAATGAAAACAATAAATAAAAATAGTAAAAACCATACTAATATGAAGAATGCAGTTGTAGATCAAATTGTATTATGGATTGTATTGTTTATTATATTTGTTAGTTTTCTATTTTTTGTTATTGAATACTCTAATGCAATTAAAGTAAAAGATAATACTGATGCAATTGCTGATTATACTGCAAGAATGGTTGCCTTAGGCAAAACAGAGGATGATATTGCAACAAGCATAAATGACAATATTAAAGATGATTACTTTAATAATGTAGCAGGTAGTGGTATCTCATGTGTAGAGGATACTGCAACTTCTAATTATCAAGTTATAGTAAACATTAAAACTACAATGACTAATGATTTTTTAACTTCATCCAATGTTCATTCTCGAACAGTTGTTTTTAATGAAATTAGCGAATTTAAAAAAGAGTGTGATTTGACTCTTTCAATAAAATAAATTAGGAGTTAATTATGTATTTTATATTTAAGATATTATTTACTTTATCTATATTGACAAGTTTTACTTTTTCAAATGATTTAGTAAGTAAAAATTTATACGATCAATATATATCTATAAACAAAGGCTCTTATAAAGTACTTGAATTCGAAAAAGTAATTAAAAGTATAAAAGTAAGTGACCATGAAAATCTTGAAGTTGATTTTTTGGATAGTGTTAATTCACCTCTTCAAGCAATAAAAGTATTTAGTAAGAAATTAGGTCATAGTAATATTTTGATTACATTTGAAGATTCAACATCATTACATATTGATATAAATGTGACAGAAAATCTTACTAATATTATAGAAATTGCTAAAGAAATTAGTTCAAAACTTATAATTAAACAGACTAATGGAAAGATTATATTAAAGGGATTTGTCCCAAATATGAAAGCTAAAGATAAGGTTTTAGATCTTTTTGCAAAAGCTGGTGTGGATTTAAAAACAAGTTTAGTGGATTTAGTTGAACTAGAAAATCCAGATAAAATGATTAGAGTTAAACTTTATGCAGTTGAGATTAATAATGATAAAGGGCAAGATTTAAAAAACAACTGGTTTGTTTCAAGTAAAAACTATGTTCAAAATGTAACTGACAAAGGACTTTTTTATAATACTCCACTTGATGCAAGTAGCAATACAAAAGAGTTTAATGATGCTAATAATCAAAGAAATCCTTCTGTTCATAATGCAATTGATGGTCTTATGGCAAATGCTGTATCTTTAACGGGTGGATTAACTGGTGCTGCAAACTATTTAGGTAAATACTTTAATGCAGGACTTACTCTGAATTACTTATCTAGTAAAGGGGTAGCTAATATTTTAGATGAAACTACTCTTTTAACATTAGAGAACAAAAAAGCAAACTTCCTTGCTGGTGGTACGATTTATATTAAAATACAAACTACTACGGATCAAGGTGTTCCTACTACTCAAGTAAGAGATCTTAAGTATGGTTTACAACTTGAGATTCAAGCAAAAAATATTGTTAATGACAATTTTATAAACTTAGATATTGTAACGAAATCTACAGGTGTTGATTTTGCAAATAGAACAGATGGTATTCCAAATTTTACTGAGAAATCTATACATACAAATGTTGTAGTTGGAAATAAATCAACAATTGTATTAGGTGGACTTATTAATAGGGACAATGCTAAAGATGTAGATAAAATTCCTTTATTAGGTGATATTCCTGTTTTAGGATTTATGTTTACTAGTAAATCATTTAAAGAAGGTAAAAGTGAATTAGTGTTCTTCATTACTCCTGAGGTTGTAGATCCAAAAGATAATAATCAAAAAGATTTATTGACAAATACAATTGCTTTCTCTGGTGAAATAGATAAAAAATTTGATAAAGACTTTAGAAAAAGTTTTGATGATAAAAAAGATGATAAGTTAGAAGAAAAGAAAGAAGAGAAAAAAGTTATTGAAGTAAAAGAGCTTCCAAAAGAACAAAGACTAACTCAACAGGAATTACATGAACAAAGAGTTCAAGCTATCTTGGGTTATTAAAAAAAGAGGAATTACTTCTCTCTTTTTTTATAAAACTCTGCTCTAAACTCATCCCATCTATCTTCTAGAATAGCTTCTCTTGCTTGAGTCATTAAGTTTAAGTAGTAGTGAATATTATGAATAGAAGTTAATCTATTAATTGTAATTTCACCAGCTCTAAATAAGTGATTTAAATATGCTCTTGTAAAGTTTTGACAAGTATAACAATCACACTCTTCATCAAGTGGTCTTGTATCTTCTTTGAATTGTGCATTTCTGATATTTAATCTTCCAGTTGAAGTAAATAAAGTACCATTTCTAGCATTTCTAGTAGGCATTACACAATCAAACATATCAACACCTCTATGGATGTTTTCAATTAAGTCCTCAGGAGTTCCAACACCCATTAAGTATCTTGGTTTATCTTCTGGCATAAACTGTGTAGTCCACTCAACTGTATCATACATATCAGCGTTTGGTTCACCAACACTTAATCCACCAATTGCAAAACCATCATAATCTTCTAGGGCACATAATTGTTTAGCAGAAATTTCTCTAAACTCTTTATCTGTTCCACCTTGAATAATGGCAAAGATATTTTGATCAACACCAATACCTTTTTCTTGTTGTGACTTATGATAAGTAATAGCTTTTTTAGCCCAATCAGTAGTTCTTTCAATTGATTCTTTGATTCTCTCTTTAGTATTTGGTAAGGCTACTAAATCATCTAAAATCATCATGATATCAGAACCTAATTCATATTGAGTATCTAATACAGATTCTGGTGTAAAGTAGTGTTTACTTCCATCAATATGTGACTTAAACATAATACCATTTGCATCTGGTTTTGAGTTATCACTAAGTGAGAAGGCTTGGAAACCTCCTGAATCAGTTAAAAATGAATTAGGGAATTTTGAGAAACCATGTAATCCACCCATTTTTTTAATTAGTGGGCTTCCTGGTCTTAAGTATAAGTGATAAGTATTTCCAAGGATGATTTTTGCACCCATTGAAAGTAAATCATTTGCATCTAATGCTTTTACAGTACCTTGTGTTCCAACAGGCATAAATACTGGTGTTTGAATAGTACTATGTGCTGTTGTAATCGTAGCAGCTCTAGCTTTGTTTCTTGTTGCTTCTAATTTAAATTGCATAAATTATATAAACCTTCTATTAAAATTACGCAATTATATCTAAACTATGTTGATATTATATCTTTATCTTTCTCTAAAGATTAGTTTATTTCTTCCTGATCCTTTGGCATCATATAAGGCTTTGTCTGCCCTTGATAATAAAGCATCTATATTTCTATCAAAATCTTCTTTTTTTGCAACTCCTAAACTAATAGTAAAAGCTACATCTTCATATTGAATATTCTCAACATCTCTTCTTATCTTTTCAATTTTTTCTAGGTGGCTTTTATCACAATTTTCATAAACAATTGCGAATTCTTCTCCACCTAATCTTCCAAAAACATCGTCGTCATTTAGATTGTCATTTATTGTTTTTGTAGTAAGTTTTAAGACTTCATCTCCAATATTATGTCCATATTTATCATTGATGTCTTTAAATTTATCAATATCAATCATAACAGCATAGATATTTTTTGTATTATTCTCAAATTTTTCACTAGATAATTTGAAAAAGTTTCTTCTATTATTGATTCCTGTTAAAAAGTCAGTTGAAGCTAATTTCTCTAACTCTTTAGTTCTTTCTTTGATTTTATCTTCAAGTGAGTTATTTAATGTAATTAATTCTTCATTTTTAGCTATTAATTCTTCTCTTAATTTAATTGGTTCCATTGCTTTAGAAACAGTAGTAATAATATCTCTAATATCAATAGGTTTCAATATATAAGAAGTAACATTTAATTCAATAGCTTTTTTTAAATAAGAGATTTCTTGATGAGCTGTTGTGATAAGAGTTGGAATATTATCATTGATTTTTTTGATCTCTTCAATCATTTCTAAGCCGTTCATAATAGGCATTGATAAATCAGTGATAATAATGTCTATATCATTTATATGTTCATGATATTTTTCCAAACCTTCTTTTCCATTTGAAGCATCAATAATTATTGCATTTAATAATTCTAATGTAACAATGGTGTTCTTTTTGATTGAGTCATCATCTTCAACATATAAAACAGTTAAATTGTCTAAAATATTATTAGTCATAGGATCTCTTTTCTTGTGCTAATTAGATTATGACTAATCTAAACTTTAAAATAACAAAAAGTTATTAATAGATATAAAATATTATCTGTTTTTCGTTATACTTCTATAAGAATACACAAGGATTTTTATGAAATATTTAATACTTATATTCTTATTTATTACTTCATTATTTTCAGAAACTAAAAATATTACATTAGATGAAGCTATCGTTATTGCAAATAAAAATAACAAACAAAATAAGATCTCAAAAATCGCACTTGAAATTGCAAAAGTACAATATGAAAAAGCCTTAAGTGCCAATTATCCCGCTTTAAATGCTTTGGTTTTAGGGCAAAGAGCAAATGATGCTAGTTATTTAGAAATGAAAGGAAGTATTGATTTACCTACTGGTTTCCCTGTAACTAATTTGCCAATTGATACTAAAGTAAAATTACATGGAAGGGATACAGTTCAAGGAAAGTTAGAACTAGTTTATCCTTTATATACTGGTGGTAAAATCACATCTGTAATTAATCAAGCAAAACTAAATAAATTACTTGCTTCAAATACAATAGTTAGAACAAAAGAAGATGTGAACTTTGATGTGAAAAAGTATTTTTATGGATATGCTTTAACTTCTCAATTACTTGATATTGCTAAAAATACTTTAGATAAAATGCAGTATATTTCACAACTTACAAAGGATTTGTATGAACATGGAGAATCCTTAAATGTTAAAAAAACAGATTACTTATCTTCAAGGGTAACTGTATCTTTAATAGAATCTATTGTGGCGAAACTAGAAGCGAATAGAATCTTAGTTGAATCTGCTTTAATTAATGCTCTTGGTTTACCATGGGATGATAAATTGCATATTACTTATGATATGAATAATCTTGTTCAAATGAATAGCTCTTTAGATAATTTAGTTAAAGATGCTTACGAAAACAATAATGATATTTCAAAAATGAGTATTATTTTAAAAATTTCGGATGAAAAAATAAAAGAAAAAGAGGCTGGTTTTTATCCAAGTATAGCTTTTTTAGCTGATACATCACACACTTATAACTCTTATGAATATGGGGTTCATAGTAAAAACCAAGAGGATAAATGGCACATAGGTTTTGTAGCAAAGCAATCTATTTTTGATGGTTTTAAAACTACAAATAGTGTAAAAGAAAAAAAACTTGAAAAGAAAAAAGTTTATTTATTAAAAGAGATGATTAAAGAAGCCGTTGCTTTGCAAGTAAAAAATGAATTTACAAACTCTTTAATTGCATATAAACAAATACAAGTTCTAAAAAAAGCCAAGAAAGTTGCCAAAGAGAGTAGGGAATTAAATCTTAGAGCTTATCAAATAGATGCTGTTGAACCTAAAGATATGATACATTCTCAATATGTAAAATCTTATGTTGATGCTGATTATTTAAAATATATTCATTCTTATCTTATTTCATTAGCAAAGATAGAAAAACTTATTGGAAAAGAGTTAAATTAAGATGTTTAATTTTGGGAAAAATAGACTATTTAGAAAAATATTCTGGCTTCTATTTTTTGGTATTACTTTTGTAATTGTAGTATTTGGATTTGTAGGTGCTAGTATTCAAAAAAGATCAATATTAGAGCTTTTACATTCAGAAGCTAAAAGTTTAGCTCAAACAATTACCTTTAGTACCACAAACGCTTTGATAACTGAAGACAGTTCTTATTTAATTGAATTTAATACTCAATATTTACAAAATAATACAAAAGTAAAAAACCTAATAATTGCAAAATCAAGTGAACAATATTTTGATATAAAAAAAGATTTATGGAGTTTTGATAATAAAATTAGTGATGTTTTCAAAAAGATGCAGAAAAGAGAAGATGTCTTTGATATTATTTATTCTCCAAATTTAAAAGAGAATGTTTTTCATTATACATACCCTATGAAATTTTCTGGAATACAGTGGGGATGGTTGCATCTTAGTTTTGATTTAAAAGAATATAATCAAAAAATTGATAGTTTATATAAACAATTTTTTGTACTATTTATTGCTTTAGTTTTACTATCATTTGTTATTTCAAACTATGTTGCCAAAAAATTTACAGATCCAATTATTAAGCTTAATGAAACAGTATCTGCAATTACATCAGAGAATTTAGATATAAAAGTTGATGTGGAAAGTAATGATGAAATTGGTGAATTGTCATCTGCTTTTAATGATATGATTTCACAATTAAATATCTCACAGAAACGTCTTAAAAACTCCCATGAAAATTTAGAAAAAAGAGTAAATGAAAGAACATCTGAATTAAGTCATGCAAATGAAAGATTAAGTGAAAAATCTAATGAATTAAGTGAATTAAATAAAAATCTTGATACTAAAGTAAAAGTTGAGATTGAAAAAAGAAGAGAACAAGAACAGATGCTTCTTCATCAATCAAGATTAGCTGCAATGGGAGAAATGGTCGGAAATATTGCTCATCAATGGAGGCAACCTCTAAATGCACTAGGAATTATTATTCAGAATATTCAATTATCATATAAAATGAATAAGTTAGATGAAGAGTTCTTAAGTAAATCAGTTAATGATTCTATGGATCTTACTTTGATGATGTCAAAAACAATTGATGATTTTAGAAACTTTTTCTTACCAAATAAACATGAAGAATTTTTCTTTTTAGATAATAGTTTGAATAGTTCTTTAGAGTTAATTGATTCAACATTTAAAAATTATAATATAAAAGTTTTTGTTGATATTGATAAAAAATTAGAGTCTAAAGGTTTTCCAAATGAATTCGCTCAGGCTATATTAAATGTGCTTTCAAATGCTAAAGATGCCTTGATAGAAAAACAAATACAAGAACCAAAAATTTCGGTGTTACTTAAAAAAAATAAGGACATGGGAATAATAGTAATTTCTGATAATGCAATGGGTATTGATGAAGCAGTAATTCCTAAGATTTTTGAGCCATATTTTACTACAAAAGAGCAGGGAAAAGGTACAGGAATTGGGCTTTATATGTCAAAAATGATTATTGAACAAAATATGAAAGGTAGGATCTTCGCACGTAATATAAAAGATGGTGTTGAGTTTGTAATTGAGATGCCTTTATACCTTAAAAATAGCTAGTAAATATTATATATCTTAAGTAAAATCTTCTATTAATTTTTTTAAGATATAATATCTAAATGAAAAAGATATTAATTATTTTAGATGGAATTGTTGCTAAGAAGTTAATGCACAGAATTGTAGATGCAAATACAGGTGAAAATGCCTATGATGTTATCTATATGAGTGATGTTATTTTACCTGTCCAAAAGCCTTCTAACTTTACTTTTTATAAGTTTGATCCTACTTCAAAAACTAAACTTGCCATGGTACTGGATAAAAATATTCATACTGAAGTTTTAATTGCCTTAAACTCAAAAGATGAGATGCTAAGTGTTATTAAAAACATCAGAGATCATAAACAAAATTTACAAATGAATATTCTAGACTACTGGGGAATTAATGTTGAAGATCCTTATGTAAATGTATACAAAGGAATTGACGTTTTAGCCAATGGTATGGTTGAAAGACTTCCAAATATTCCTGTAGTTGCACAAAATATTGGATTAAAACAAGGTGAAATTATGGAGATAAGAATTCCTTTTGGAAGTTCTTATGCTTACAGATATATAGGTTCTATTGAGCAAAAAAAATGGAATATTTTTGCTTTATATAGAAATGAAAAACTTCTAACAATCAAACCTACCTTGGTATTAAAACCAAATGATATTATTTTAGTTGTTGGTAAACCTTATGTTCTTATGCAAGTTTATAATGCAATTGGAAAGAATCAAGGTCAGTTTCCTATGCCATTTGGACATAATATCTACTTGTATTTAGATTTATATTTACAAGATGATAAAAGTGTAAAAAAAGCAGTCCAAGAAGCAAAGTTTTTAAATCAAAGACTAAAAAATCAAAAACTAATAGTAAGAGTTACAAGACCTACTAGTGTACAGATTATGGATTATATAAAAGATGAGTTAAGACACTTCTCTTCAATTGTTTTAAGAATTGATTATGGAAATAAAGGCTTCTTTAAAATTCTAAAAGAAGACTTTAGATATTTCGATATTGGTATGATTATGCTAACTCAAGAAATGTTCAAAGATAAAGAAGGAATCAAAGATATTATGGATTTCAAAATTCCTATTTTCAAAATTGGAAAAGAGAAATTAAAATCTATAAAAAGTACAGTTGTTTTATTAAATGATACACACTCTTATGAGCAAATATCTCCTATGGTATTTGATGTTGCAAGTCAGATTAAAACAAAAACAAAAATCTTTGATTTAGACCCTATTGGGGAAGAAGAAGATAAAACAAATTTATTAGATCACTTTGAAAATTTATCTAAAATATTCAATGAAAAAATTGAAATTATATCTAGTAATGAAAATCCAATTAGAGAGCTTAAAAAAGAGAAAAATATGCTTCAAATCTTACCTTTAAAAGCTGAGATGTTTAAGAAAAGATTCTCTTTAAAAATACTCTACACAAATACAGATTTTATATCGTTTGATATGAATAAGTATAATCAACTATTAATTCCAGTAGTTGAAGACTAATAAAAACTAAAAAAGGAAATAACTTATATGAATTTTGAAAAATACCCTTTTGAAAAATTAGCTGAATTATTAGCTGATGTAGTTCCTAATGAAGAGTATGCACTGTCAGCTTTGACTATTGGTGAACCAAAGTTTGAAACACCAGAGTTTATACAAAACACGTTAAAAGAATCAACTTCAACACTGCAAAAATATCCAGCAAGTGCTGGATTACCAGAGCTTAAAAAAGCAATGATTAATTTTGTAGATACTAGATTTAATGTATCTTTACAAATGGATCAAATTATTCCTACCTTTGGAACAAGAGAGGCATTATTTAATTTCCCTCAGTTTGCATTATTTGATAAAAAAGAGCCAACTATTGCATTTACTAATCCTTTTTATCAAATCTATGAAGGTGCAGCAATTGCTAGTCGTGCTGAAGTTATATACATTAATCTTACTAAAGAGAATAATTTCAAAGCTGTATTAAGTGATGAAGAATTAAAGAAATGTGATTTAGTAATTTTAAACTTCCCAAATAATCCAACATCTGCTGAGATGACAAAAGAGGAATTAGGTGAGTGGGTTAAAAAAGCATTGGAATTTGATTTTATTTTAATTAATGATGAGTGTTATTCAGAAATTTATTTTGATGAGAATGATAAACCAGCTTCATTGTTAGAAGCTAGTATTGATGTTGGAAACCCTTCGTTTAAAAATGTATTAGTTATGAACTCAATTTCAAAAAGAAGCTCAGCTCCAGGATTAAGATCTGGATTTGTAGCAGGTGATTCTAAAATATTAAAAGATTATATGAAATACAGAACTTATGTAGGTTGTGCTTCTCCTGTACCTTTACAAGTAACAGCAGCAGCTGCATGGAATGATCAAGAACATGTTGATTATTTCAGATCTGTATATAAAAAGAATTTCCAATTAGCAAAAGAAATCTTAGGAGTAGAAACTCCTCAAGCAACATTCTATATTTGGTTAGAAGTTGAAGATGAATTAGAATTTACTAGAGAATTATATAAACAAAAACACGTAAAAGTACTACCTGGTTCATTCCTTGGAAGAGATGAACAAGGTAAAGGTTATGTAAGAATCGCACTAGTAGAAAACGAAGAAAAAACAAAAGAAGTATTAACAAGATTAAAGGATTTTATTGATGGATAAAAATGAACTAAATGAAGCAAGAACTAACCCTGATTTTCTAAACTATTTAGAAGAAACAAGAGAAAAATCTATAAGTGAACATAACATTTCAGCTATGTATGAAACTTTAGATTCGATGTTAGTTTTAGATTTAGATGAAGAAAAAATTAATAAACTTTATGAAGAAATTTTAAAAACTGCATTTGAAAATGTAGAAAAAATTGTAAACAAAAATGAAAAGTTAAATTTAGAGGGTGATAACTTATTTTATGTTAGAGCCTTTTATGAACATGCAATTGAAAAATGGTCATTTGATAATTTTGATGGAGCAAAAGAATTAGCTTTTGTTTTAGCAAATATTGTTGATGATGAATTATTAGAAAAGTCTTTAAATGTATTAATTATTGCACTTACAAATAAAATATCTGTAGATGAATTCTATGAAACTCAAGTTGATATGGATACTAATAGTACTCATGAACAATATGGATACTTTATGGTTGATTTTAATTTCAATACTGATGAGTATTTAGAAAATAACAAAGCTATTTTAGAAGAACAATACAAAAAATTACAACATTTACTGGACGCTTAATGAAAGTACATTTTATTGGAATAGGTGGAATTGGGCTTTCAGCATTAGCTAGATTTTTGAATAATGATGGACACGAAGTTTGCGGTTCAGATATGAAAAGCTCTCCAATTACAAAAGAGTTAGAAAAAGAAGGTATAAAAGTATCTTGTCCTCAAGATGCTTCTAATATCTCTGACGATTTAGATTTAGTAATTTACTCAGCAGCAGTAACTGATGAAAATCCAGAATTAATTGAATCAAGAATAAAACAAATCAAAACTCTTTCAAGAAAAGAAGCCTTACCTATTATCTTAGGTGATAAGAAAAATTACTGTGTTGCTGGGGCTCATGGTAAGTCAACAACTACAGCAATTTTAGCTTCTATTTTAAATTCTTCGGCATTAATTGGAGCTATTTCTAAAGACTTTGGTTCAAACTTTAGATATGTTAATGATTTAGTAGCTTTTGAAGCTGATGAGTCTGATGCATCTTTCTTATTATCAAATCCATACTGTTCAATTGTTACAAATGCTGAACCTGAGCATATGGAATATTATAACTATGATGAGAATAAATTTTTTGGTTCATATGAAAAATTTGTAAACATGGCATCAAAAAGAGTTATAAATGCTGAAGATAAACATATAAATAGAATTAAAATAGATGAAGAGAATTGTGTAAAACTATATCCAAGTAGTGATATTCAAAATGTGACTTACATTCTAAAAGATAACGAACCTTTTACAAAGTTTGATTTACTTGACTTAGGTACTTTTGAAGTATGGGGATTTGGATTTCATATTGCACTTGATGCTTCTTTAGCAATAATTGCAGCATTAAATGAGCTTGATATTGAAACTATTAGAAAAAATCTTCTATCTTATAAGGGTATTAAAAAAAGGTTTGATGTAGTTCAAGCTAATGGGGCTTTAGTTGTTATTGATGATTATGCTCATCACCCAACTGAGATTTCTGCTACAATAAATTCAGTAATAGAATATGATAAAATAAAAAAGATGTCTAAAAAAGTTGTAATTTGGCAACCACATAAATATTCAAGAACAATTGACAACCTAGAAGGGTTCAAAAAATGTTTTGAAGGATGTGATGAGTTGGTTATTCTTCCTATTTGGACAATTCCAGGTGAGAAAAAAGTAGAGATTGATTTTGAAAAAGAGTTCAAAAAATACAATCCTATTTTTGCTCATTCATTACAAACAAGTGAGGGTAGAATTCAATTAATCAATGATAATAAGATTGTTAAAACTTATGAAGATGGATTAATTCTAGGTGTTGGAGCTGGTGATATTACTTATCAACTAAGACATTAGTTTTTTACTTTAACATTTAGTAAAGATTATTATTATAAAATAATTCTTATTAGGGTTTAGAGGTGAAGTATGAAAGTATTAGTTCGTAAATTCTTAAAAAAAGAGTCAACATCAGGCATTGTATTAATGTTTGTAACTATATTGGCATTATTGTTCAGCAATACTTTTTTGTCTGGATTTTACAATGAATTTTTACATACTAAAATTGAATTTAAAATTGGAGATTTATTAGAAATCTCCAAACCTTTAATCCTTTGGGTAAATGATGGACTTATGGCTATCTTCTTCTTACTCATTGGTCTAGAAATCAAACGAGAGCTTTTATTAGGACATTTATCCACTTTCTCTAAACTCGCCCTTCCTGCATTTGCCGCTATTGGTGGAATGCTTGTTCCTGCATTAATATTCGTATTTTTTAATCAAGATAATGATTTTGCTATAAGAGGATGGGCTATTCCCACCGCAACTGATATTGCTTTTGCTTTAGGAATTCTCTCATTACTTGGAAAAAGAGTTCCGGTATCTTTAAAAATATTCTTAATGGCATTAGCTATTTTTGATGATTTAGGTGCAATTTTAATTATTGCATTTTTCTATACATCTAAACTTTCATTTATGTCTTTAGCACTAGCTTTAGCTTCAATTGTAATTTTATATTTGATGAATAAGATGAGAATTACTCTTGTAAGTGCTTATGCTTTAGT
>AYRE01000056.1_pt1 | contig 16447 bp, 17 predicted proteins | sample 183791 | NCBI WGS metagenome assembly AYRE01 (sample SAMN02391470, study PRJNA226580) | bioreactor metagenome | isolation source: day 6 sample from continuous culture bioreactor with low C:N ratio... | place: Germany: Bremen | reverse complement strand
ACATCTAATGGATAACCTATTAAATCTTTTATGCTTTCATCATTACCTTTAAAATTGAATTCTAATTCTTCAAATGAGTGATAAAATGAAGCTAAAATAGCATCCGTTGAATCTATAATTGTTCCATCTAAGTCAAATAGTATAATTGTATTTTTATTCATATATTGTTTATTTCCTTTTATTCTTTTATCCAATCTTTTTGATTGTGCGTAATTCCAGTAAATGCTGGTTCTATATTTTTGATATCTTTATTTACTACTGTTATTGAGTTTGGTATATATAAAAATATATAAGGTAAATCATCTGCAATGATTTTAAATATTTCTTGGTATATTTCTCCAAGTTTAACTCTATCTATTGTAATGGAACCTTTTTCAATTAGTTCATCTACTTTTTTATTGTGATACCCTACAAGATTAAATCTACCTAGTTTATCTGAATCACTGTGCCATAAAGGATATGCATCAGGCATCAAAGCCAAACTCCAACCTAATAGAACAGCCTCATACTTTCTTGGATGTACAACAGTATTTAAGAATGCTTGCCATTCCATAACTCTTATTTTCATCTTTATACCAGCTTGTGCTAATTGGTATTGCAAAATCTGAGCTGCATTAATTCTAATATCATTTCCAGTATTTGTTATAACTTCAAAAGTAAGAGGATTCTTTTCATCGTAACCTTGCTCTTTAAGTAGTTGTTTTGATTTTTGTATATCTTGAATTATTGATTTAACATTCTTATTGTAAGCAAAACTTCCTGGTAAAAATGGCCCATTACAAACCTGTCCATGACCAAAGTATAATATATCAACAAGTTCTTGTTTATTTATAGCATATGCAATAGCTTGTCTTACTTTTTTGTTTTTGAATTTTTCAGTTTTTAGATTAAAACCTAAATAACTATAAGCAAAACTCTCTTTTTCTATTATTCTATAATTATCTTTAAATTTATCATCAACTTGTCTATCAATTTGTAGAGGAGTTAATCCTCCTAAATCTAGTTTTTTTTGTTTTAAAAATAAGAAAGATGTATTTGGATCCGGTAAAAACTTATATAAAATATTATCTATTTTAGGTTTCCCTTCAAAATAGTTTTTATTTGCAAATAGTTTTATATCAATACCTGTTTTGAACTCTTTTATAGTGTAAGGACCAGTTCCTATTGGTTTTTTATTAAAAGAACTAGTCATTAAATCTTTTTCATCTTTTAGTATATGTTTTGGTAAGATTCCTACCATCCATGTTTCTAAGGATTTAAAATAAGGTTTTTTATAAGTTATTTGTATAGTGTATTTATCTAAAGCCTTTACTTCTTTCACTTCTTTAAAGTTTGATTTAATTGATGTGAATATCTTTGGGTTCATTATTTGCTTATATGTGAAGATTACATCTTCTGCTGTAAAATTAACTCCATCATGCCATAAGACATTTTTTCTTAAATTTATGATTAGTTTTGTGGGAGTTTCAAATTTATATGACTTGGCTAAATCAGGAGTAGGGTTACCATCTTTATCATATTTTATTAATCCATTAAACAACCAATCGGCAATTTCAGAACTTGCAGAATCATTTGCAAGGATAGGATTTAATCTACTAGGACTTGAACTCATTGATAAGTTTAAAGTACTTGCATACATAAATGAAAAGAGTAAAAAAAATATTGTTATTAGTTGAAGTAGTTTTTTCATAGGGTATTGTACTAAAAAGTGCATAAAAAAAGGAGCAACTTTCGTCGCTCCTTTGGAAAATACAAAGATAAAGTATCTTTGAAATAGTGACCTATCTTTTTGAGAATTGACCGCTTTTTCTTGCTTTTCTTCTTCCGTATTTTTTTCTTTCAACAGCTCTTGCGTCTCTTGTTAATAATCCGTAAGGTTTTAAGATTGTTCTGAATTGCTCATCATAAGCAACTAAAGCTCTAGAGATACCGTGTCTTACAGCATCAGCTTGTGCAGAATAACCACCACCTAAAGTTTTAACAACGATGTTAACTGAAGTTTCTTGTTTAGCTACTTCAATTGGTTGCATAACTCTTTTTTTAATAGCTTCGTGTCCACCTAACCATGCATCTAAAGATTGACCGTTGATTGTAAGTTGTCCGTTACCAGCTTCTAACCATACTTTTGCGATAGAAGTTTTTCTTCTTCCAGTTGCGTATACTTTTGCCATTAGTCTTATCCTTTAATTTGCGCAGTGTGAGGGTGTTCAGCGTCTGCATATACTTTTAATTTTTTTAACATTGCTTTACCTAAAGTAGTTTTAGGTAACATACCTCTAGTTGCTAATTTGAATAGCTTTTCAGGGTTGTTATCAAGCATGTCAGACATTTTGTGAGTTTTAGTACTTCCAAAATATCCTGAGTGTGTATAGTAATTTTTATCTTCTAATTTCTTACCAGTAAACTTTGCTTTAGAAGCATTGATGATTACTACGTAGTCTCCACAATCAACGTGAGGAGTGAAAGAAGGTTTATTTTTACCTCTTAAGATAGTTGCAACTTCAGTAATGATTCTTCCGAATATTTTGTCAGTTGCGTCAATTACTATCCAATCTCTTTCGATTTCGTTAGCTTTTGCCATTTGAGTAAATTTCATTTATTTTCTCCGCTTTTATTAATGAGGTGGAATAATAGTGTAGTCATACTTAAATATTACTTAAATTAAGTAATATTTAATATGTAATTGTGAATTTAGAACCAAGGTTGTGTTCTGAGTCTATTTTTAGGGAAAATGAATGTAATGAAAGTATAGATTGAACAATAAAAAGTCCCAATCCAAGTGAATTATTCCAGCCATTATTTGAAACTCTATAGAATTTCTGGTTAATTTTTTCTAATTCACTTTTCTCTATTCCAATTCCTTTATCAATAACTGAGATTTTATCGCTCTCAATTTTTACTATAACTTCATCTTCTGAGTACTTTAAAGCATTTTCTATTAGGTTTGAAATAGCCATTGAAATTAAAGTTTCATCAACATTTAGAGTAATGTCATCACCCTCTATGAAAATTTCTCTTGTTTTATATTTATCTTTTAAATCAGAGATTATCTCTTCAATAATCTTTTTCATTGATTTAGGTGTTAGAATCAGTTCTTGTTTACCTTCTTCTAACTTCAATGTTAATCGTAATTTATCAATAATATGAGACATTTTATTTGCATTTGAATGTATTTTATTTAAAAACTTTATTTTCATCGAGGCTGGCATATCTTCATCGTTTAGAATTGTTTCACTATATCCTGAGATAATTGCAATTGGGTTTTTAAATTCATGGGATAAGGCTGAGATAATTTCATCTTTTTGTCTATTTGCAAGTTTTAGTTTTGCAGTTTGTTTTGCTTTTTGTTTCTCTTTTTTTGATAATTTAACAGCAACTTTATTTAATAGTTTTGTAATTCGATGGAACTCCACTGTAAAACTAGAATTAAGTGCATAAGAGGGTTTCTTTGAAGAGAGTTCAGTTAGAAAATATAAAATTGCTTCTGTTTCTCTCTTTATTTTTAACGAAATGAAATAAGAAGCTAGGAAAGCAACTATTATAAATATAGCTACAAAAGAGAATATTTGTGCAGATAAACGTATGAAATTATCAGTAATTTTATCTGTATAATCTGCCATTCTAATAAAATAGATTTTTTTATCAATAACAACTTTTTTTGCAATATAAAGTAGCTCTTTATTTATACTACTTGAATATCTAGTACTTCGACCTGTTCCGTAATCTTTAGCTTGAAGAACTTCTTCTCTGCTACCATGATTCTCTAATAAGTTTTTGTCTTTATCACTTTCAGCAATTACATTACCTTTTTCATCAATAATTGTAATTCTAATATTTATTTGTGATTTAAGATCTTTGATTATTGTATCTACATTGTTTAAGTCTTTTAATACAATAGAAAAGGTATCAATATTTTTAATAAGGTTTTTCTCAATTTGGTCTATATAAATATTCTTAGACCAAAAATATGTAACAATACTAAGTGTAATTGCAACAGCTAAAAATATTAAAATAAATGTACGTATAAAGAGTTGATGGATTTTTAACAAAAGATATAACCTTCCCCTCTAATTGACTTAATGTAATTCTTTTCACCTTCAGGGTCAATTTTAGCTTTTAGCCTTTTTACAGCAACATTAACTGTTTTCATTTTTTTATCTAGTGAGTCTTCCCAAACTGAGTTTAATAAATGTTCTCTAGTCATTAAAATATCTCTATTTTTAATAAACTCTAATAATAAATCATGTTCTAAGTGTGTTAATTCTAATTCATTATTATCAATGTAAAATTTTTTATTTGATGATTTGTATGTAATATCTTTTACTTTTAAAATATCAATATCTTTTGATGTTCTTTTTATAACTGCTTTTACTCTTGCTAATAATTCTTTGATATTAAAAGGTTTAGTAATATAATCATCAGCATGTGACTCAAAGCCTTCTAAAATATCTTCGTCTTTATCTTTTGCAGTTACGTAAATAACTGGATTAGCATAACCCTTGGCTTTTATTTCATCAACAAAGGCTGTTCCCTCAGAACCTGGTAAGTTTCTATCCATTAAGATTAAATCAATTTCTTCTTCATCTAATACTTTTTCTAGATTCTTATCAACATTTAAAAAACCAATTGTTTCGTAACCATCTTTTTGTAAAGTGTATTCTAATAATTCTAATATATCTTCTTCATCTTCAACGATAAGGATAAGTTTATTTTCCATTTTTAACTCTTTTATTAATTATTGATTGTTTCTTTTTTCACACTACTTGAATCAGTTGTTCCAGGGGAGAATTTTATTGCTAAAATTCTAAAAATAAAGAATACGAAAATTACTATCAGTAAAAAACTAATATCAAAATAGTCTTTATTTAAATTTGTTGATAGTATTATAACATCACGAATTAAAAAAATAATAAAAATGTCTATTACGAATCGTAGTCTTAGTTTTTCTTTTTTTATAAAGTCAGAAATCATTTTAACAACTTCCATTACAACAATGAATTCAAGCATTAAAATGATTGCTTTGTAGAAGTCTAATCCAACAATAAATATTCCAATGAATATTATTGTTGCAGCTAGAACTTCGAAGTTAGAACTAAAATAGTTCTTTATTTTGATTAAGGCGTTTTTCATATACTAAAAGCAATCCTTTAAGATTGCTCTATATCTCCTCCAATTTCAGCAAATAAAAGTAGACTTGCGATTGAAGCTGCTCTATCAGCAGTTTTTTCTAATTTTCTTAAGGCACTTAAAATATCAAAGTACTCTTTTGATAATTCAATATTTTTTGAAATTAGTTTTAAAACATTTTTTTCAATCATTGCATATAAATCGTCTGTTTTACTCTCTTCAACTATTACTCTTTGATACTTCTCTTCAATATGTTTAGATGTTGGTTCTTGAATCATAGAAACAGTTGTTTTTAAAGCTAAAATTGTAGCTTTATGTAATGGTACTGCATACTCTAAAATCGTTTTAGTATTTAAATCTTCACTATATGCTTTTCTAAAAATTTTTGCAAAACTTTTAGTATTTGCACCAGCTCTTACTAATTCATTTGTGATTTTTAAATATGCAACTAATTCTCTTAAGTCTTTTGCTTCTGGTGAATATAAAGCTAAAGTAGTAACAAGCAGTTTATCAATATCATTACATTTATTTGAAATCTTTTTAACTGATAAATCAATTTCTTTTAAAATAGATAAATCTTCTTCTTTCAGTGCTTTTAATGATAACTCAAGGGCATCAATTACTGCATTCCCAATATCAAGAATTTCATCTTCAATTTTTTGTTTTTTTGCTTCGTAAGTTTTTAACATTATCCAAACCTTCCTGTAATATAGTCTTCTGTTTTTTTGTTATTAGGATTAACAAAAATTGTTTCTGTTTCATCATATTCGATTAGTTTTCCTAAGTGGAAAAATGCTGTATAATCAGCAACTCTTGCTGCTTGTTGCATATTATGAGTTACAGTAATAATCGTATAATCTTTTTTAAGCTCTAACATTAATGCTTCAATTTTTTCAGTAGAAATAGGATCTAATGCTGATGTTGGTTCATCCATTAAAATTACTTCTGGTTTTACAGCAATTGTTCTAGCAATACATAATCTTTGTTGCTGACCACCTGAAAGAGAAGTTCCTGGATCATTTAATTTATCTTTAACTTCATCCCAAAGTCCAGATTTCATTAAAGAAGTTTTAACTAACTCATCACACTCTTGCCCTTTTCTTACAATTCCATGTTTTAGTGGAGCGTAAGCTACATTGTCATAAATTGATTTTGGGAATGGATTTGGTTGTTGAAATACCATACCAATTCTTTTTCTAACTGAAACTTCATCTACATCTTTATCATAGATATTCTTTTTATCAATTACTACTTCCCCATCAATTTTTACAATATTGATTAAGTCATTCATTCTATTTAAACATCGAAGAAATGTTGATTTACCACATCCAGAAGGTCCAATTAATGCTGTAATTTTATTTTCATATAGTTCTACATCAATTCCATGTAAAGCATGATTATCTCCATACCAAAGATTTAATTCTTCTACTTTTACTTTTACTTTATTGTTCTTTTTTGACATATTCTTTCCTTCTACCATTTAACTTCGAATTTTTTTCTTAAATAAATTGCAATTGCATTTAATGAAATAAGTACTGAAAGCAGTACCATGATCCCTGCAGCTGTTTTTTCTATATACATTCTCTCTGGCATTCCTGCCCATGTGAACAGTTGTGCTGGCATAACTGTTGCAGCATCCATAACTGATGTTGGTGCATCTGGAATAAATGCAATCATACCAATAATAATTAATGGAGCTGTTTCACCCATTGCTTGTGCTAAACCAATAATAGAACCAGTTAATACTCCTGGAAATGCTAGTGGTAAAACGTGGTCTTTAGTAACTTGGATTTTTGTTAATCCTAATCCATAACCAGCTTGTCTAATTGAATCTGGAACTGCTCTTAATGCTGCTCGTGAGCTAACAATAATAATTGGTAATGTCATAAGTGCAAGAGTTAATCCACCAACTAGAGGTGAAGATCTTGGCATACCAAAAAGGTTAATAAAAATTGCAAGTCCTAATAAACCAAATAGAATAGATGGAATTGCTGCAAGGTTATTAATATTTACTTCAATTAATCTCGTAAATTTGTTATCTTCTGCAAACTCTTCTAAATAAATAGCTGTCATTACACCTAATGGGAAAGCAACTAACATTGTAATAATCAGTGTTAATACTGAACCAACCATTGCTGAGAATAAACCAGCGAACTCAGGAATTTTAGAATCTCCATTTTTGAAGAAAATTGCATTAAACCTTTGGTCAACTAAACCATGAGCTTTCATATCATCTACTAAAGCTCTATCTTTTCTTTTTAATTTATAGTGATGATCTTTCATATATTGATCAACTTGGTCATCTGCTAAAACCCAAATATTTTGAGTTGTATTCATAAGTTTTGGATCTGCTTCAACATGTCTTGGTAATTCTCTTAACCATGCTCTTGAAACAATTTTTCTATACTTTTTTTCAACTGCATATCTTGAATCATCTAATGATTTTTCGTTATATGAAACATCAACTTTTAAATAAGTGATTGTGAAAGCTGGTGTACCTTTTCCAATAATATCAACTAAGAAGAAAGCTAAAAAAGCGATTGAGAAGATTAGAGAAGTTAATGTAAACTTCTTGAATCTCTTTGCACTTCTATGTCTTTTTTTTAAAGCTGGGTCATAGAATGGATTATTCTCTTGTGTTTTTTTACTTTTTCTTTTAATCATAATGTGTTCACTTTATATTTTTCTTTGAATTTTCTAATTAACGATAATGAAATCATATTTAGTACTAGAGTTACTACGAATAAAATAAGACCTAATGCAAATGCTGATAGCGTCTCTGGTGAATTAAATTCAAAATCACCCACTAATGAATTTACAATAGTTACTGTAACAGTTGTCATATCTTCCAAAGGATTCCATGATAAGTTTGGTCGAAGTCCTGCTGCCATAACAACAATCATTGTTTCACCTAAAGCTTTAGAAAGTCCTAGTAATGATGCTGAAATAATTCCAGGTAATGCTGATGGTAAAACAATATTTCTAATTGTCTCCCCATGTGTCATACCTAAACCAAAAGCTGCTTTTCTCTGTGAATCAGGAACCGATCTAATTACATCATCAGATAAAGATGAGATAACAGGAATAATCATAATACCCATAACAACACCAGATGCTAAGGCTGAGTTAAATGTAGCTTCCAATCCTACTGCATCTGCCATCTTTACAATTAAAGGTGCAACTGTAATAGCTGCGAAGAAACCATAAACAACTGTTGGAATACCAGCTAATACTTCAAGTATTGGCTTTAAGTAATCTCTTAATGTAGGACTTGCATATTCACTCATGTAAACAGCAGAACCTAAACCAATTGGAATTGCAACTAGTAGTGCAATTATTGTGATAACAAAAGTTCCAGCAAAAATTGGAACAGCTCCAAATTTACTACCTTCAACACCTGGTGACCATTCAGTTCCAGTGATAAAATACCAAAAACTTCTCATTTGGAAAAATTCGATTGCTTCAAAAAGAATCGAAAAAAGAATACCGAATGTAGTTAGAATTGAGATAACAGAAGCTGTAACTAAAGCTAGTTTAATTAGTTTTTCTATTAACTCTCTTTGCTTATTTCTTGATTCAAAAGTGCTCAATACTTTTGCCTTTTTATTAAATTATTTTTTTATTATAAAAGGCAATGGTTACAAGATGGTTACATGCCTATATAGTGGCGCTTAGAGGGAAAGGATACTTCTTTGAGTGTTTCTTTAGTAGGTTCAATGTATGGTCAAAATTAGCTATTTGAGATTTGGAATTTACACCAATAATGGCACATGAAGTGGATAAGAGATTAAATTTTCTTTTTACTTCAAATCTATCTTTTGTAATTATGTAACCATTTTTTTTGTCATCATTACTATATAAGTTTTTAGCAGTATCTCTAAACTCTTCTAGTACATTATTTGTAAGTTCAAATACTTCTTCAAAACTACAATTTTTAATTCCGATAAAAAAGTCATCTCCTCCAATATGTGCAATGAAATTATCAGATGAATATTTCTTTTGAATTAATTCTGAGAAGATTAAGATAGCTCTATCTCCTTGTCTAAATCCATAATAATCATTAAAAGGTTTGAAATCATTAAAATCAAAGTAAAGCATAAATGATTCATCTCTTTTTTTATTTTTAATTGATTCATGAATAAATTTCTCGATTTGTTGATTCCCAGGAAGTTTAGTAAGAGGGTTTTGGTTTGAGGCTATTTCAATATTTCTTCTATGTGATAAAATTAGAAGAGAACTTAAATCAATAAACCCATTGTATTTTTCTGCATTTGTAATAAAAATACCTGCTGTTTGTTTTTGATTATGATTAAATCTATTTAGTGTTTTATCAATTCCCCATGAAGCTTCCACTGATAAAACTTTTTTAATATATTTTTTTAATGATGAAGCTATATTGTTATTTTTAGCAAGTGATAAACCATATTGAGAATAAGATATTTTTTTAATATCAACTTCATAAATCACACCCAATAAAGTTTTGTGTTCATCAACTATAGGAACAAAAGTATTTTTAGTATTCTCTTTAAAATAAACAAATAAATCATGTAGTGAACTATTAATATCAAGTGGCTCAATGTTTTGTATATATTCTTTATCGATATGTGTTGTTAATTCAGTTCTTTGGTTATTATGAATAATTTTTGAAATATCTTTATAAATAGATTTTAATTCAGAAATATCTTGTGTTGGTTTTTGAACTAAAAATCCTTGGATAAAATCAACACCAATTTCTTTACATGTATAAAATTCATTAGTATTCTCAACACCCTCAGCAATTACTTTCATACCCATTGTATGAGCCATCTCAACAATTGAAGAACAGAATAGTTTTTTCTTAGAGTCTGAATCAATATTAGAAATAAAGAATCGATCTAGTTTGATTATATGTGCTTCTGAAAAGTATAAAAGTTTTAATCCAGATACCCCAATTCCAAAATCATCAATGGCTATTTGATAACCACTTTTTTTGTAGTTTTGAATCATTGTAGATAAGGCATTTTGCTCTATTGTTGTACCTTTTTCACTTAATTCAAAACAGATAGAACTTTTTGGAAGATTGTATTTTTGTAGAATTTTAGAAGTATTACCTTCTGAATAGTTTTTATTATAGATAATTCTATTATCAAGATTGTAAAAAAGTCTTAGGTTTTCAATTTTAATTCCTGCAAATTTTTTAATAGCCATTTCTCTTAAGACTAAATCAACTTCATAGAGAATATCTTCTTCAAAAGCTAGGTCAAATAAACTTTGGATATTACTTAGATAATCAGTTTTATGAACATTTCGAATAAGAGCTTCTACTGCAAATATTTTACCAGAGTGTGAGTGAATAATAGGTTGAAAAGCATAATCTAACTTTTCAAGAATTTTTGTCCATTTTTTTGTCATGTGTATCCTAAGAATGGAAGTAACCTTACTTATGGATTTTTACCTATTCGTTCGCGTAAATAGATAAAAATCCATGAGTAAGGCTACTTTAAGAAGAGGGGAAGCATTCCTCTTCTTAAGGGTTAATTAGTGTTTTTTTAAGTCAGATAAAGTAAGTTTAGTACTTTTTGAAACAGAAGATCTAATTGCATTTCTTGCTGCATCTGGTAAAGCTATAAGTCCAATTTCACCTAAGATACCTTCTTTACCAATCATCTTCTCAGACATAAATAAATTTACATATTTGTTCATTGCAGGAACGTCTTTTTTATGAGAGTTTTTGATGTAGAAGAATAATGATCTAGATACTGGGTATTTAGAAGATGAAATATTTGATGGAGTTGGTTTAACACCATTAATTGTAGCACCTTTAATCATATCATCATTTTCAACTAAGAAAGAGAATCCAAATACACCAAATGCATTTTTATTTTTATCTAATTTTTGAACGATTAAGTTATCATTTTCACCAGATTCAACATAAACACCATCAGTTCTAACTACAGAATATTTTTTGTATTTTTTGTTAGCTTTTTTGTCAGCTTTATAAATATCAGTATAAACTGGTAATTTTTTGAATGTTTTTTGCATTACTAATTCTTCGAATGCATCTCTAGTTCCTGAAGATTTTGGTGGTCCATAAACAACAATTTCTCTATTTGGTAAAGAAGCATCAATGTCTGACCATTTTTTGTATGGGTTAGCAATTAATTTCTTACCATCTTTAGAAGGTACTTCTTTAGCTACTGCTAATGCTAAGTGTTCTCTTGAAATATCAAAATCCATGTTAGATTTAGATTGTGCAAATGCAATACCATCATAACCAATTACAGATTCAGTAATATCAGTTACTCCATTTTTTTCACACATTTTAAATTCTTTAGCTTTCATTCTTCTTGATGCATTAGTAATATCAGGAGTATTTAATCCATTACCAGCACAAAATAATTTCATACCACCACCTGAACCAGTAGATTCAACTACAGGAGTTGGGAACTTAGAAGTTGCTCCTAATTCTTCAGCAACAGAAGATGCGAATGGATATACAGTTGAAGAACCAACGATTTTGATTTGGTCTCTAGCACTTAAAGATACAGTTAAAGCAGCAGATGCTAATAAAGCGATTGTTGTTTTTTTCATTTTTTAATTTCTCCGTAAATATTTTATATGGTGAAAGTTTAATATTTATTGGTTACATTTCGGTTACCTATAAATGATTAAGTAATGAATAAATTTATCTTATGTGTAAAGTTTGATTTTCTGGTATTTGTAGTAAGTGTTTAATATGTAGGTTAGAAAATATTAGTTTAAAATTTGGAATTTTTCTTGGAATTCTTTGTATTCTCTTACAAATAATTCTTCACAATCATCAGGTTTATAGATTACTGCTTTAACCCAAATGTCATTTTCTTGGATTTTGCAAAAATTTATAGTGATGTATTTTTGTTTGTTTTTGTAGTGAGTGTAAGTTTTATTAAGTTCAAGCATATTTTGAGACATGTGTAATTAAAACAAATGGATTATAATCCATTTGCCTCAATTAGTTTTGCTTGATGATCAGCAATAAGAGGATCAATTACTTCATCAAATAGACCGTCATTCATGATAGCATCTAATCTGTATAAAGTTAGATTGATTCTGTGGTCACTGATTCTACCTTGTGGATAATTATAAGTTCTAATTCTTCCACTTCTATCACCAGTTCCAACTTGCTCTTTTCTATCCGCACCTTCTTTAGCCATTTTTTCTTGCATTTGAATGTCATAAAGTCTAGCTTTAAGTACTTTCATTGCTTTGTCTTTATTCTTGTGCTGCGATTTCTGGTCTTGATTTGTTACTACAAGTCCAGTAGGAATATGAGTGATTCTAACAGCCGAGTCTGTAGTATTTACAGATTGACCACCATTTCCACTGGCTCTCATAACATCAATTTTTAGATCATTAGGATCAATTTCAACTTCTACATCATCAACTTCAGGCATTACTGCTACTGTAATTGCTGATGTATGAACTCTACCTTGTGATTCAGTTGCAGGAACTCTTTGTACTCTGTGTGTACCACCCTCAAATTTAAGCTTTGAGAATACATGGTCACCTTTAACCAAAATTACAACTTCTTTGTAACCGCCTGACTCACTTTCATTAGTGTTCATTATTTCAACTTTCCAACTATTGTTTTCAGCATACTTAAGATAAGCTCTAAATAAATCGCCAACAAAAATAGCAGCTTCATCACCACCAGCCCCAGCTCTTAACTCTAAGTAGATATTTTTATCATCATTAGGGTCTTTAGGAATCATTAAAAATTTAATTTCTTCCTCAAGTTCAGGTTTTCTTGTTTCTAATTCTTTTAGTTCTTCTTTAGCAAGTTCTCCAAGTTCATCATCATCTAGAAGCATTTTATTCTCTTCTATATCTTCTACAACTTGAATATACTCTTTAGCCTTATTAACAATCGGTTCTATGCTTGACTGTTCTTTTGAAAGATCAGTCATTCTTTTAATATCACTTGTGATATCAGGTGAGATTAACAGATCATTAATCTCATTATACCTATTGATAAAGGGTTGTAATTTGTCTTGAATCATATTATATCTATAAAGTAGATTTACTTACTATATAGCGTTAACTTTTGTTTGTAATCTAGAAACTTTTCTAGCAGCGTTACCTTTTTTAAGGATACCTTTAGATACACAATGGTGAATAGTTTTGTTAGCAGCAGTCATTGCAGTTGTTGCAGCGTCTTTGTCAGCAGCTTCAACAGCAGCTAATACGTTTTTGATAACATTTTTAATTCTTGTTTTGTAAAATCTATTTCTTTCAGTCTTTACTACAGTTTGTCTAGCTCTTTTTTCAGCAGATTTGTGATTTGCCATGATTATTTAACCTCTTTGTAAAATTTTTAAGGGTAGAATGTTATCTAAAATAACTTAAACTTAGTTTAATTTTAGGAAGATTTAATGAAGCTATTTGGAACTGACGGAGTAAGAGGTAAGGCCGGAGATTTTTTAGATGCAATGACTGTATTGAAATTAGCTATGGCTGCGGGGATATATTTTAGAAAGCATTCTACTACTAAAAAGATTCTTGTAGGTAAAGATACAAGAAGAAGTGGATACATGATCGAGAATGCTCTTGTAAGTGGTCTTACAGCTGTTGGTTATGATGTAATTCAAATAGGTCCTATGCCTACACCTGCAATTGCATATTTAACAGAATCTATGAGATGTGATGCTGGTATTATGATTTCAGCTTCTCACAATCCTTATGAAGACAATGGAATCAAGTTTTTTGATAACCATGGTAATAAACTAGGTGTTAATTGTGAAAAGAAAATTGAAGAGATTTTCCACAATGAAGAACTTTTAACAAGTGAACAATTAACTGGTAAGCATATTGGTTCTTCAAAAAGAATTGATGATGTAATTGGGCGGTATATTGTTTCTATTAAAAGCTCATTCCCAAGAGATTTAACACTAAAAGGTTTAAGAATTGTTCTTGACTGTGCTAATGGTGCTGCGTACAAAGTTGGTCCAACAATTTTAGCAGAACTTGGCGCTGATATTATTACTATCAACGATAAGCCTGATGGATTTAATATCAATGAAAATTGTGGAGCAATGCACCCAGAAAATGTGGGGAAATTAGTTAAAGAATATAGAGCTGATATTGGGTTAGCACTAGATGGTGATGCTGATAGACTTGTTGTTATCGACGAAAAAGGTGAAGTAGTTGATGGTGATAAACTAATTGGTGCTTTATGTAAATATTTAAATGATGAAAACTTATTAAAAGGGCAAGCTTGTGTTGCTACAGTTATGTCTAATAAAGCTTTAGAAGATTATTTAAATGAAGATAATATTGCTTTACATAGATCTAATGTTGGGGATAAATATGTTCTAGAAGTTATGCACAATGAAGACATTAACTTCGGTGGGGAACAAAGTGGACATATTATTTTCTCTGATGCGGCAAAAACTGGAGATGGATTAGCATCTGCACTACAAGTTTTAGCATTAGTTTTAAAATCTGGAAAACCTGCAAGTGAAGTATTAAATGCTTTTGATTTATATCCTCAAATTTTACATAATATGAAAGTAAATGAGAAAAAACCATTAGAAGATATTGAAGGTTTAGATGCTCTAGTTGAGTCATTAAGAGCTAGAGGACTAAGAGATCTAATAAGATACTCAGGAACTGAGAATAAAATCAGACTTTTACTTGAAGGTCAAGATAAAAAAGTAGTAGAAAAAGGTATGGAAGAGTTAGTAGAATTCTTCAAAAAAGCTCTATGAAAAAAAAACTTAATATAGCAATAATTATAGTTGCTATTTTATTTGTCATTGATCAAGCCGTAAAATATGGATTTGCACATTTCGATTGGAATGTGGAAGGTCCATATATGTCATTGCAATTGGCGTACAATTATGGGGTTGCTTTTTCAATGTTCTCATTTTTAGCTGAATATTTAAAATATATTCAGTTAACTATTGTTTTAGGTGCATCAATATACTTATTTAATAATAAAGACATATTTAGGGATTATTATATTCCTATTGCTTTATTATATGCTGGGGGTTTATCTAATATTTTAGATAGATTTACTTATGGGGGAGTTGTTGACTATTTTTACTGGCATTATGGTTTTGAATTTGCAATTTTTAACCTTGCGGATGTAATTATTGATACTGCAGTTGTAATCATAATTTATATGCAAATAAAACAATCGCGAAAAGAAAAAAAAGAAAATAAATAGATTCCAAATTTGGGAGCTTAACTTAAATTTAGATATAATCGCAAAAAATTATATAAAACTATAGGAAGAATATAATATGGGTCAAACGATAACAGAAAAGATTTTTAGTGAACACGTAGGTAAAGAAGTTTACGCAGGTGAGATTGTAAGAAGTCCAATTGATATGGTAATTGGTAATGATATTACAACTCCAATTTCTATTAGAGCATTCGAAGAGGGTGGTTATACTAAATTAGCAAATCCAGAAGGTTTTGCAATTGTACTTGATCACTTTATTCCAGCTAAAGATATTGCATCTGCAAATCAAGCTAAAATCTCTAGAGATTTTGCAATGAAACATGATTTAAAATACTTCTTTGATGAAAAAGATATGGGTATTGAACATGCATTATTACCAGAGAAAGGTTTAGTTTTACCTGGTGATGTTATTATTGGTGCTGATTCACATACATGTACACACGGTGCTTTAGGTGCCTTCTCAACAGGTATGGGTTCTACTGATATTTCATTTGGTATGATTACTGGTGGAAACTGGTTTAAAGTTCCTGAATCAATTAAAGTTGTATTCAAAGGTAAGCCAGGTGAGCACGTAACTGGAAAAGATTTAATTTTAGAAATTATTAGAATTTTAGGTGTTGATGGAGCTTTATATAAAGCTTTAGAATTCACTGGTGATACTATTCAATACTTATCTATGGATGATAGATTCTCATTATGTAATATGGCAATTGAAGCAGGTGCTAAAAATGGTATTGTTGCTTACGATGAAATTACAAAAGAGTTTTTAGATACAAGAGATTCTTTAAGAGCTGAACCAAAAATTCATTATTCAGATGAAGATGCGGCATACTGTCAAGTAATTGAAATTGATGTTGAAGCTTTAGATCCTGTTATTGCTTATCCATTCTTACCATCTAATGGACACTCTGTAAACCAAGCTGTTGCAGATGAAATTAGAGTTGACCAAGTATTTATTGGTTCTTGTACAAATGGTAGATTATCTGACTTTAAAGTTGCTGCTGAAATTTTAGGTGGACAAAAAGTTGCAAGACATGTAAGACTTATTTTAACTCCAGGAACTCAAAAAATTCTTAGAGATGCAACAAAATTAGGTTATATTGACACATTAGTTGA
>AYRE01000055.1_pt1 | contig 16483 bp, 19 predicted proteins | sample 183791 | NCBI WGS metagenome assembly AYRE01 (sample SAMN02391470, study PRJNA226580) | bioreactor metagenome | isolation source: day 6 sample from continuous culture bioreactor with low C:N ratio... | place: Germany: Bremen | reverse complement strand
TAATTATTAGCAATTTATTTATTTTTATTACAATATTTAACTCACAATTATTTAATTTTAATTAAACTTATCAAGTTATTACTTCTAAAAATTAACATATTTTATAAACTTTACAATCATAATTCTTTTATACTATAAATTATTTATTTAAATTAAGCTTAATTTAAATAAATAAAATTAAATATTAAATTTATACTTTAAAAAATGGCAAACGATTTTAACCAAATGGACCCTAAACGATTTAATGAAACTTTAGGAAGTTTTGGAACTACAACAAATCCAATGGGTGGAAATCAATTAGCTCAACTTCAAACCGCAATTAGACAAGGAGTAAAACATGTTGAATTACATTTATCAAATGCTGGAAAAGGACAATTTGGAACTTCAGATGTTCCAGATAAATATGGATTTGAACAAAGAAGAACAATAATGCAATTAGCAAAATTAAATGAACAATCATTATCTGTTCACGGAACTTTTAATATTAATACTTTTTCAGGTTTATCTCAAGGAGGATTTAATGAAATTCAAAGAGCTGGTAACATTAAAGAAATTGATGAAACTTTAAAATTTGCAGCAGAAACTGCAAAATCAGGGGCTGTTGTATTTCATCTTCACGAAACCGGATTACCACCAACTGCGCCAGGAGAATTAAATTTGCCAGATTGGTATTTAAAAAAATTAAAAAAAGATAATCCACAAGAATATGATGAAATTATGAATAAATATCTAAACAAAGATGAGCTATCAAGACAATTTGTAGACAACCCAGATTTAGAATCAGAACTAAAAGTAAACTTTGAAAATTTAGATCAAAATAAAAAACAAGAATTAAAAGATAACTTTGGAGTAAATACTTGGAAACAATATTATGAATTTAATAAATCTGAACAAATGAAATTAGAACAAGATGGAACTCCATTAGTTGTAGTTGGAAGTAGTTTAACAAAAGCAAATCGTGGTCAAGATATATTAAATTTAAAAGGATTAAATAATTTAAATCAAACTGAAAAAGATTTTTTAACTTCACAAGGGATCGAAACTGATTACAATAATTTAAATATTGATGATTTTCAAAAAATCCAATCTAAATTATCTGCAGGAAAACCTGAAGGAATTTCAAGTGAAGATTATACTCAATTAAAAAAAAAGTTAGTTTTAGATTACTCAGACATTTTAAAAGAAAATCATGGTATGAAATCAAAAGCAGATAAAGAATTTTTTCAAAAATCTATGGATATGCAAATTGAAGCAGCAAAATTACAAAAACAAGACTTTGACCAATTAAAAACTGTTTATGCTGATGAATTAAAATTAATCCAAGATTTAAATAAACGAGAATCAGAAATTGCAAAACAAATTCAACAAGCAGAAAAAAATAATGATAGAATTAAAATTGAAGAATTAAAAAAACAACTAAAAGGTGGAATCTCTGATGCTGAACAAATTGAACTTCAAACAATTCAACAAAAAGCGCAATCAGGTGAGCAACCAACTCAAAAAGAAATAGATAGATTTAATGAAATTCAACAAAATGCTTCAGGAATCTCAAGAGAAAAATTAGTATTAATGAATGAAATTGGTCAAATGGAGTATCAAAAACTTGAAAAATACGACGAATACACTTCTCAATTTAATGAACAAATTAAAAAAGCAACACAACAAAAACAAAACGCAAAAGTAATCACAGATGAAATTTTTGAAAAAAATGCTTCAGCAATGGGGCACTTAGGATTAAAAGCTTTAAAATATCAATTAGATTTAAAAAAAAAATCAGATGAATCAAAAGAAAAATTAAATAATTTTAATGAGCAAATTTCTAAAAAAGAAAAAGAATTAGAATCTGAAAATAATTCAGATAAAAGAAGTAAATTAAATAATGATCTTCAAAAATTAAAATATGATAGAAGATTAGTTTATGGATTAAATGATTATGCTGATATTGATGTTGAAAAAAATCCATTATACCTAGCGCCAGAAAATATTATGGCTGGATATGGATATATGGATTCCTTAGAAGAATACAAAGGAGTAATTAGAACTTCTTGGGATGAATTTGCAACAAAATTATTATCTAATGAAAAATCCTATGTCCACATTCGTGAACAATATGAAAAAGAAACTGGTAAAAAAATTTCAACTAGAGAAGATGCAGTAGAAATTGCAAAAAAACATATTGCTGGAACCTTTGATAATGCTCACGCAGGAGTTTGGTTTAAATATTTTAAAAGAGAAGAAGGTGAATCTGATGAACATAGACTTGAAAGATTTAATAATTGGTTAAATACTCAAGCAGCTGATATGGCAAAAGAAGGAATTATTAAACATGTTCACTTTAACGATACTCAAGCAAAAGATGATGATCATAATTTATTAGGTTCAGGAGTTTTAGATTTATTTGATTTAAAAGAAAAATTAAGAGATGCTGGAGTTGATGAACCATTAATTGTAGAAGCTGGAGGAAGAGGAACAAACTCAATGATGCACGTATTGAACGCATTTGATATTTTTAATCCTGGATTAGGATCTCAAATTGTAGAATCTCAAGCAGCAAACTCGCATAGACCAGGGTATGGAATTTCCTCAGGCAATTCTCCATCTGATTGGGTATCGTCAGTTTCAAATTATGAAAATAGACCTCAATTTACAAACTACGGTATGAATCCTCAAAGTTTTCAAACTCAAGCAAGACCACAACAAGGACAAAAAGCAGGTGGTTGGTCTGGAACAGGATTTTTATAATTAAAAAATTCCAAAATTTATAACTTACTTTTTATCTTCATTTCATATTTAAACCTTACTTATTAATTTGATATTAAAATTTAAAGTAACATAACTTTAAATAAAATTAATTCTAATTTTTCCTATGGAAACTAGTATTCTAATAATGATTGTAATGGCAATCGGTTTAATATATTTAATCTTTAAATTTATTAAAAAAATGATTTTTGCAGTAATTTCAGCAATTTTAGTAGTTGTACTATTATTTGGTGGAGTTATTGGAATTGCAGTTTACGATGTAAAAACTTTATCTGAAAAAACTGACTTTCAAGTAAATATAGTATATTTTAATCAAGATGATTATATCTTAGGAACAACTATGACAGTTGAAAACTCTGAACCTCAAATTGATAAAATTAAATCTTTATCTGAATCAGATTTTAATCAAATTGATTTAAAAAAATTAGATAAAAATGGAGATACATTCGCAATTACCTTTAATAGAGATGTAATTGAAAATATAATTACTTCCAAAACTACTACTTTAAACTTTTTAGCTGAAATAGAATTACCTGAAAATTCAGTTATTGAATTCACAAATGAAGAACTTTTAACATTAATTGAATCTAACTCTGCAACTGATGATTTCATTGATTTACTTTTAGAAAAAAATAATATTGATCAATCTATTGCTGGATTTTTAAAAGATGAATTAAAATCCTCAATTCAAACAGTTACAAAATCTTTAGGAATTTCATTTAATGAGGCTCTATTTTTTGACTTTTTAATGACAAATTTAGAATCAAATCAAGTTGATTATCTAGAAGTTTTAAGTTTATATAAACAAGAAGAAATTATGATTTACCCTAATAGATTAACATTTAGTTTAGTTAAAATGTTACCAAGTAGTTTTATACAAAATCAAATTACAGCTGCGACTGACTCAGTTGATGCAGCTGAATCAATTTCAGACGAATTAAGTATTGAATAAATAATCAATAATAACTTATGATAATTTATAATAAATTAATTATCATTTTAATTTTTTAATCTTATATTTTTATTTTCTAAATTCAAACAAATAAAGTTTATAAACTCCTAGTTCTTAATTTTAATTGGTCAGTCCGAAAGGATAAGGTAGAAGCACTGTCTTTTATGGTTTTAATATTAAGGAACCGTGTCAGATGGGGAACCAAGCAGCACTAAATTATTATTAAGATGCTTAGAAGGTTGCGGTGTGGACGATGCCTGTCGGGTAGCTGGCCTTTTATAATAATTCTAATTAAAAATTTAAATACTAAAATTTTACTATTTTGATTTTATATAGGTTTTTATCTCAAAATCGCAAATAGTGACAAATTCTACGAAATATACTGAATTTTACAAACACTTATAAAGTTTAAATCCCTAATTTAATTATGGAAATTTCAAACAATAAAGTTGTACAAATCCACTATACAGGAAAGTTAACTGATGGAACAGTTTTTGACTCATCAGAAGGAAGAGAAGCTTTAGAATTTATTTTTGGTTCAGGAATGATTATCCCTGGATTAGAAGAAGGTTTAGCTGGTATGAAAGCTACTGAAAAAAAGACAGTTGAAATTGGTTTTGAAAAAGCTTACGGGCCAGTTCAAGAACAAGCAAAACAAGAAGTGCCTAAGGCTCAAATGCCTGAAGGAATTGAATTACAAGTTGGTATGCAATTAGCTGCTCAAGGTCCTCAAGGACAACCAATGCCTGTAACTGTTGCTGAAATTAAAGATGAAACAGTTGTTATGGATTTCAACCACCCATTAGCTGGTAAAGATTTAGTTTTCGAAGTTGAAGTTGTAGAAGTTAGAGAAGCAACTAAAGAAGAATTAGAACACGGACACACTCACCCTGAAGGTGAATCATGTGGTTCAGAAGAAGCTTCTGAAGATAAAAAAGAAGAATAAATCTTCTTTTTATTTTTAAAATTATTAAATTACACAAATATTTCTAAATTCAATAAAATTGACAGATTTTCACATTTTTTAGCTTAAATTTTACTATCAAAACTCAATTTGTTACATCAAGTGACAACACAAAAGATATATTTATAAAGATTAAAATTCATATATTATTATGGTAAAACCAAGTTCTTTAGAAAATTTAATTCAAGCAAACGGAGCAGTTGTAAGTTCAGATGTTCACGGCGATTATGAATTAATTTCAAATAGTTTACAATACGCAAATAATAATAATTTAGCTTATGTTGTAAATGGAGATATTGTAAATGATTACGCATTTAAAGAACTTGCAAACAATTTAGGTTACAATTTTGTATCAGATATGCAAAATGATTATTTCTCAAAAAATCTTTCAGAAGTTGACTTAGAAACATTAGGATTAGTTCAAGCAGCTCAAACTTATGGGATTGATGGTTTATTATCCCAAATTCCTGAAGATATGAGAGAACAATTTTCTCAAGGTTTAGAAGAAAGATTAAATTATTCACAATCTGAACTATTTCAAAAAAGAGTTCAAGGAGTCCACCAAAATTTTATTTCAGAAAAAGGAAATGAAATTCAACAAAATCAATTAAACTTAAGAGCATTATACGAAGTTTTTATGGATGAAGAAGCAAAAAGATTTGCTGAACAACTAAATAAATATTCAGATGTTAAAACTGCAATTAATTTAGGAAATCACGAAAATGCTTTATTTGTAGAACAAGTAAAACAATATCTAGATAATCCAAATCAAATTACAAACTTAACTTCTTTAGAAGGTCATTATAAAATTGAGCAAGATAATGGTGAAACTTTATCTTTAGTTGGTATGACAAATTGTGTTCAATTTATGCCATACCTAAATGAAATTTTATCTCCTGAAGAAATGGCGCAATATTACTCTCATATGAATATTGACCAAATTAAATCTAAATCAATTTTATCTGGAAATATCGATCCAACAAACTTAGAAAACTTAGTCGATATTTATAGTCAAGATTTTGATTATCAAAAAACAAAAGTAAATGGGGAGGGAGATGCAGATGTATTTGTAACTCACGGACAAGTTGGAATTACTGGAAATATGTATGAAGTTCCATACTTTGCAAGTGCCTTAAAATTATCTCTAGAATCACAACTAACAATTGAAGGTCACATCCATAAAAAATTTGATGGTAAAAATGCTTATGGGAAAGATATGATTAGAGCAGTTGGAAATGATGTAGCAGTAATTTCAAAAGATGAATCTGGTAATGTTAATCACGACTGGGTAAATGTTTCAAGTTCTTACACAAACGGACACGACACATCTATTCCATATAATGAAGAATATTTAAAATTAAGAGTTGAAGATTTAATTAAACAATATAAATTAAATTTAAATAATTCATCAAATAATTCAGATAACTCACAAACTGTATAAACATAAGTGTTTAAAAACTAAAACCAACTAACTAAAATATGGCAAACGAAAAATTTACAAAATTAAATTTTGAAACAAGAACTCAAGACTTAGAAAGAATTGAATTTGATGAGATTTTAAATGATGTAAAACCAATTATTTTTGATACAAATTTTTTATTTGTAACATTTGAATTTAAATTAGATGTAGTTTATGAAATTGAAAGATTAATTGGAAAATCACACACATTTTATATTTATGAAGGAACAATTTCTGAAATTTTAAACATTGAAAGAAAAGGTGCAAAAAATAAAAAATTCTTACCATTAATTTCTACAATGTTACACCGATATAATTTTAAAGTTATAAAATCTGACCAAAAATATATTGATGACCAATTAGTTGAAAACTTAGACGATAGAGTAATTATTGCAACAAATGATAAAGAACTAAGACACAAAATTTGGGACTCAGCAAATAAAGTAATTTACATGCGTCAAACAAGTTACTTAGAACTTAAATAAAAACTATTTTATTTTTTGACATAGTCAAAAAACAAGGTTTCTTTACGGAGTGTTTTCTTTAGCGCCCCGAAGGTAAGTGTCCAAAGAAAAGTTCATTTATATGCGTCAAACAAGTTACTTAGAATTAAAATAAATAAAAAATATAATTAATTTTTGAATTTAATTTTTAATTAAATCAAAATTACTTTTTCTTAATTTCCCATGAAATATTGGTTGAAATACAAAATAACAAATAATAACTCCAATAAATATGCTAATAGATGCCATTTGTAAAGTTCTCTCAATACCAAAAGTTGCAATCAATCCAGCTGAAAATAAAGTTGTAATAAACACACCTAACTTAGCAATTGACATATAAGTTCCAGTAACCTCAGCTTCCATCTCATACTTTTTAGCAATACTTCCCATCAAACTCCAAGCAGTAACATTCCAAATACTTGACCCAATTCCATAAACACACAATAAAATACATAATGTCCATAAAGAATTAACATATGGAAACATAAACATAGCTATTGAACTTAAACTAACTCCAACTAAAACTCCAGCCTCAGTTGAAACTTTATCAAAATATTTCCCAAAAACAGCTTGAAACAAATGAAAAAACACTGGAATTGAGTATAAATATCCGACATAATAAATTGGTAATACTAATGTTTCAACAATAAAAATAGGGAAAAATATTGCATAAATTTGAGCTTTGGAATTCATCAAAATTCCAAGTAATGCCATTCCTCTTAATTTTTTAAAATGTAAAAACCTTTTAACTTCAGATAACGGATTTAAATCACTATAGGAAAATTTATGTTTTAACTTATTATGTTTAATTGGAATTTTATTTAATATTAAAATACTTAATAATGTAATCACAGCTGACACAATTAATAATACTTTAGGGATATTAACTTCTGCAATATATCCAGCTATAACTGGTCCAACCATCATTCCAATTGCTCCAATTCCTAAAAACAAACCAGTCCAAAATCCTCTCTCAGAATCTTCTAAATAATCTTCAAGAGCTGATAAACCAACCATACCAATTAACATAAAAGCAAATATTTCAAAAACTCTAGCTACTAAAATTAACATTATATTCTCAGCAAAGAAAAAATAAAACATAAAAAAAAATGCTTGAATTAAAAGACCTGTTAAAATCATTTTCTTTTTACCAATAAAATCAGCAAACTTTCCAACAATACCTCCAAACAAAAAAACTACAAAAGCTGAAATCGCAAAAAAATATGTAATCTCAACTGTCTCCCATCCAGCTTCTAATAAAATAATTGACCAAAATGGAACAACAACTCCTAAAGAAAACTGATACATCAGACGAAAACTTGTAAAAAAAGCCATCACCGGATTATTCCTTAACTTACTTAACATAAATAATAAATTAAATTTTCTCCTTTAAAATAAATGTAACTTTATTATATAATAAATAATAAAATAATAACATCAAAAAACAACAAGGTTTTAAATACCCAAAATAATATATTTTATTATGATAGCATTTATTCAAAATAATATACCATTTATATTATTCATACTCTTTTTAACAATATTTTTATACGTAAAAAGAAAAAATTTAGCAGTATCAGGGCCATTTCCTTTTTTTTATATGATGATGTATAAAACAACTTGGGGACTGGATAAAATGAACCATTGGGCACACAAACACCCTAGATTATTTTTATGGTTAGCTTATCTTTGCGCCTTTATAGGAATTGTTGGAATGTTTGCAAGTTTTATATTTATGTTCTGGCAACTTGGATTTATTTTTGATAATCAAATCACAGAAGGTGGAGGATTAGTATTACCAATTCAAACAACATCCGGATTAAATGGAACTGTGCCAGTATTTTATGTTCCTTTTATGTATTGGATTATTGCTTTATTCATTTTAGCAGTTGTTCATGAATTTGCGCACGGAGTAATTGCTGAAAGATTTAAAATAAAAATTAAATCAAGTGGATTTGCATTTATGGGAATTATTGCTCCATTAATGCCAGCAGCTTTTGTAGAACCTGACGAAAAACAACTAAATAAAAAACCATGGTGGCAAAAAGTAGCTGTTATGGGAGCTGGATCAACTTCAAATTTCATTTTTGGATTTTTATTTTTAGCAGTTTGGATTTTTGTAGCATTTCCATTAATTTACAATACAATGGAACTAGACACAGTTTCATTTAATGGGATCTCAAACCAAAGTGATTTTAATAATTATAATATTACCTCTGGAACAATTACACACCTAAACAATCAAGAAATTTCATCTTTAGATTATTTAGTAATTACTCAAATTACTCAAAGAGCTGTAGCTTTAGACTTTTATAACTTTTCAGAAAATGAAACTTTAACATTTAAATTAGAAAATCAAGAAAATGAAATTCAAATTGTAACAAAACCTCACCCACAACTAGAAAATCGTGGAATGATTGGAATTGAAAATGTTCAATTTAATTTAAAAAATTCAGAAGGTTTTACATGGCTTGGAAAATTTCCACTTGAATTTGAAAGAATTATTTTCTGGATTTGGTTTTTAAATATTTCAATTGGAATTATGAACTTACTTCCACTTTGGATTACTGATGGGGGACAAGTTGCAAAAACAATTTTCCCTAAATTTTTAGGACAAAACATAGGACTAAAAGTATATCATTTATTATCATGGTTAGTTTTAATTATGATATTTTTCACAATGAAACCACAATTTTTATTTAATCTATTTGGATTAAATTAATATTTATTTTTTTAACTTTTTCTTTATTATTTTTTAAATTAATTATTTTTTCTTTATTTTTCATCTATTTCCAAATTTTAAACCAGATTCTCAAATATAATTTAATTATAGTTATATTTGATAATTAAAATATATTTATTTTTAACCATTTAACATTGTTTTTTCAAAACCTTTATATAGAAATAATCATTACCTTTACTATGGCAAAAAAACCAGGTGTATCCTTACCATCCGGACAAGGTGGTTTAATCGGTGGTGTTTCAACTTCTTTAAAGACAAAGTTCGAGTTTAGTCCTAAACTTGTAGTATACGCAGCATTATTTACTGTATTTTTAGTAGGTATGTTACATTACATGAAGAGAAACGGGTTATTATAAAAATGATTCCAGGAGTAAACCCAAGACAAATGCAACAAATGATGAAACAAATGGGTATGTCCCAAGATTCAGTTGCTGCAGTAAAAGTTACAATTGAAACCTTAACTGGTGAAACATTAGTTTTCAAAAATCCAGATGTTCAAAGAATTAAAATGAAAGGTCAAGAAACTTTTCAATTATCAGGTAAATACGAATCAGTATTACCAAAAGCAAAAATCTCAATTTCAGCTGATGATATTGAAATGGTTGCTGAATCTGCAAAAGTATCCAAAGATAAAGCTGAGGAAACTTTAAAGCAAGTTGATGGAGACATCGCGCAAGCAATTGTGAACTTAACGGAGTTATAAATAATAAAACATGGACGATACAATGGAGCAATTAGGACAAGTTAGAAGACATTTAAGTAGTATCGAACATATGATTTTCGTATCTTGTAAATTCACAAGAACAACTGAAATGTTACGAAAAGTAATGGAAACATTAGTTACTGGTTATGAACATTTTTTCGCATTAGCATATACAACATATGTTGGAGATGAAGATTTATCAAATGCTTCAGTTCATCACAAAATTCAAATCTTAACTGACACTTTAGCTCAAAGAGGAATTGAAATTGATTTATCAGATTATTTTTTATTAAAAAAATTATTATTATCTGAATACGATTCAATTGGTGAATACAGAAAAAATTTATGTATGGTTTCATATATTGATGGTGAAGAATACGTAATTAATACAGTAAAAATTCACGAATTTTATGCTAAATTAAAAGAAGCTTGTGCTAGTTTAAACGCAGTTACAGTTTAATTTTTTAAAATATTTTTAATTATTTTTTATATTATATTTGTCAAATTAATTTTATTATTTCAAATTAAACTAATTTCTTTTTATTCATTTTTTCAATTTAATTCTTAAACTTAAGTTATTCCATTTCAAAGTAGTGATAATAAGTTAAATACCCTATTTACTCGATTAATTTTATGACAGGAAAAGTTATCGTAGTATCTTCCGGAAAAGGTGGAGTTGGTAAAACTACAACATCAGTAAATTTATCATCTGCTCTAGCAAAACACGGAAAATCAGTTATTTTAGTTGATGGAAATTTAACTACTCCAAATGTTGGATTACATTTAGGATTTACAAAATTCCCAATTACTTTAAATGATGTATTAAAAGGAGAAGCAAGTTTAGCTGATGCAATTTATATTCACCCGTTAGGATTTAAATTACTTCCAGGAAGTTTATCTGTGAGGAGTTTTAGTGAAATTAATTCAAGAAAATTAGGAAAAATTTTCAAAGATTTAAGAGAAATGTGTGATTATGTAATTGTAGATTCCGCAGCAGGTTTAGGAAATGAATCAATTTCTGTTCTAAAGAATGCTGATGAAGTATTATTAGTTACAAACCCTGAATTACCAGCTGTAACTGATGCTTTTAAGATTGTAACTCTTGCTAGAGAAATCGGTATCCCAGTTAAAGGAACTGTATTAAATAAAGTTAGAAAAGATAATTTTGATTTAGGATTAAGAGCAATTGAATCTTTATTAGAAACTCCGATTACTTCAGTAATTATGGAAGATAAAAATATGAGAGAAGCAGTTTATAGAAAAAGGCCAATTGTTCATATTAAACCAAAATCTTCAACAGCTCAACAATATCATCATTTAGCTAGAAGAGTTCACTCGGGTGAATATCAAAGAAAAATACAAGATTTAGAAAAAGAAAACTCTTTTTTAAAATCAATTTTAAGGGGACTTGGATTTTAATTCCAAATCCGATAACTTTTATTTAGAAAAATAATATTTTTCTTTTTTAATATATCTCCATTCAAACCATCTAATTTTCTTATTTTTGATACATAATACTTTATTCTGGTGAATATCAAAGAAAAATACAAGATTTAGAACTTTGGGAAATTCTTTAATTTCACAACGGCTTAGAAAAATTTTATTTTTCTTGAAAAGAAAACTCTTTTTTAAAATCAATTTTAATAGGACTTGGATTTTAATTCTAAATCCGATAACTTTTATTTTATAATTAATTATTATCTTAAAAATTAACCTAATTTAATTAAATATTTTCAGTTGGAGTAAATTCCATTTCAATTCTTACAATCTTTAATCCATGCGATTTATTATTAATATACTTTAAATATTTCATAACTTCAATTGGATCATAAAAAATTGATAAACTATTATAACTAGGTTCTAAATAAAAAATTTCTTCTTCCTTTGTAGTATAAGTTAACATACCTCCCATATTTTCTGAAAAATCATCAGATAAATCATAAACTAATGACACTGACTCATTTCTTGGAGTTTCATCATTTAAAATTATAAAATCTTTATGTGAATAAACATTTACCTCAAATTTAGATAATAATAAATCAAACTCTGTAATATCTTCAACAAATTCTAAAAATTCTTTTGACTTAAAATATTCAATTAATTTTATTAATTCTAATTTATATATATTTTTCAAATCCAACATTTTTTTTCTTTGAAATAGGGGTTCATAAATTTCAATTAAATTTTCTTCATCAATACTTTTTCTAAACTCCTTAAACTCTTCAGTTAAAAATTCATTTAATTGAATAAAACCATTCTCTGTAAAAAACCCTTCCATTTCAGATAAAATTTTTTTATTTGTATATACATCATTAATCATTTTTTATATAACCATCCTGAAATAGAATTTCTTTGTTTTTCACCCATAACTTCCTCAATTTGATGGTAAGATTTTCCAGGAGTTACTTTAAAAAAATTAAACTTATTTGGTTTTACAATAATAGATTTACAAATATTAGTAGGTTTATTATCTTTAGAATTAAATAATTCTAACCTTCCACCATCAATTTCTTCAAAATCTGAAAAATTTAAAATAAATGCAATTGCTCTATTTTGAACATCATCATCATGACATAACAAATAATCCCCATTTTCAAGCCTTAAAGAGTGTAAATCAAGTTTTTCTGAATCAAACTTCATAGAACACAAAGTTTCCATAAAAGTTCTAAATTCCTTTGATTTTAAAAAATCTCTAAATTCTAAAATAACTTTATTTTTAGAATTTTTATAATCTATTGTCCTATAAAAATGATATAAATCATGATCCTCAACATAAAACTCTTGACTCTCACATTCTTTTTTTAATTCATTAAATTTATCCTCACATAAAAAATTTTCAATAGATAAATGTGAAAATGGTTCAGCATTTTCAAATTCAAGCTTAAAATTATCTAAATTTGAAATTACTTTATTATTTAACCAATTATTTAACATAATAATAAAAGTATTTTTCAAGTTATAAACTTGACTAAAAAACCTATGATAAATAGTTCACAACTATCTAATTGGAGCAAACCTTTTTAAAAGGTCGTGAAGTTTTTATCACTATGGGTAAACTAGATTTTAGATGTAAAAGAGTAACTTTGCAAGACTTAGTGCAATGTAACTATAATTTGAACGATTCTGAATATTTAATTTTTTCTCAAATGATGAAAAGCTCAGGTGGATTATCAGTTAAAGAAATTGTAGATAAAGTTCAAAAAGATAGAACAACAGTTCAAAAAATTCTTTCAAAATTATTAAAAATGGGTCTTTTAATGAAAAGACAAGTAAACTTAGACAGAGGGTTTATGTTTGTATATTTTTCTAAAAATAAAGGAGAAATTATTGAAGACATTGATAAAAATGTTAAAGAATATTTCGAATTAATTAAAAAAAGTTTAGATGAATGGAAACAAAATTAATTATTTTTTAATTAATTATTTTTAAACAAAATAACCTAAAAATACATATTATAATTCTAATAACATAAAGTAAAATAAAAACACAACCTTAATTTAAGGATTTCTACGTGCTGTAAAATATTGTTCAAGATTATACAAACCTTGTTTAATTTTAATCCCAAAATATATTCCACCAAAAAATATTACACTAATTGCTAAATATTCTGTATTGATTGTCATAGTAAGTAGTAACAATTTAACATTTATAAATGTTTTGAATTGTAACAACTACTTAGGCACAACACATAATTTATTGGGAATTTACTATTTCAAGCAAAATAAAACAAATATATATAAACAAAAATTCATAGAATCCTATTATGCATTTTATTAAAGATTTATTTCAAGAAAACGAGACTGAACATCTTCACAACAAGTTCATTAGATACAGTAGAGGAGAGTTTGTAGGACCATTATTAAAACTTAAATTTGCAAAAGCAAATGTTAAAGTATACGCATCATTTCATTATACTGATGAATTATTAAATTTATTTGCTGAAAAATTAGGTGATAAACAAGTTAGAGCAAAAGGAACTGTTCTATGGAATAAGGATTTAGCTCCAGAATTTGAAGAATTAGGAATTAAATTTGGAAAAGTTTCAAAAGCTAGAGGAATTTTTAAATATACAATTGATAATGATGTTGTATTAAAAGATTTCGTTAAATTAATGAACAAATATCATGTTTTACTAAATATTAAAGAAGAAGGATTAACTTACTCAACTAAAAAAGCTTTACCAAAACCAAATAAAGAATTTGGAGCTGACTTTTGTAAATTAACTCTACCTACTGAAATGAAAGATTTAATTATTGATGAATTTGCTTTTGATTTAGAAAATAGAGATAAAGTAAAACAAATTGAAATCTCTCACAATATTAAAATTACTGACATTGTATTACCTGAGGGAGAAACTGATTTTGAAATTGCTAGAAGACAAGCAAAAAGAGTTGGAAACATTGAAAGAGTTTTAAATGTTGATGGTGAAGAAAATCTTTCACAAAAAGAATTAAACGTTTAATTTAATAATTATTAAATTAAATCATACTTTATTTTATTTAACTTTAATTTCACGAACTATAATTTCTAATTTATTATTATAATATGTAATTTTTCCTAAAACTTTATACTTAAAATTTAACTCTAATTTTTTATCAGTTTCAAATAATATCAATTTTATACAATCCTTTTCCATAAAAATTAAATCAGAACAAAAATCAACAAATAAATTATTATTATATAAATTTTGAGACTTTACAAAACCTTCAACTTTTACAAAATTATTTATTTGTGATAATTTAATTGTTGAAATCTCTTGTGGAATTATATTGTGATTTTTTTCAAAATATATTATTAAAGAAAAAGTAACTAAAAATAAAATAATACTTAATTTAAATTTATTTTTATCTAAGTGATTCACTAAATTTAAAACTAAAACTAAACTTAAAATAATATGGTTAAAAAAGGAGAATTAAATATCTCAATTGGAACAATTTTAATGTTTTTACTAACATTAATTTTATCATTATTTGGAGCAGAACAAACATCAGAGCAAGACACAAATAACTTAGAACAAATAGAAATAATTCAAGAAACAACAAATAAAAATTTAGAATTATATTTTTGTCCCAAAGATAATTGTAGTAAAGTTTTCTACAATACAATCGCAAAAGCAAAAAAAGAAATCAACTGCGCACTACACGAATTCGATGACTACAACACCAGCACACTTCTAGTAGAAAAAGTAAATCAGGGAATAAAAGTAAATTTAATAATTGAAAATAAATATATTGATGAACATGGTTTAGATCCAATAAAAAACAATTTAAATTCTTCAAATAATAAAATTAATTTCAAATCAGATACAGGTTCAAAATTAATGCATCACAAATTTTGTGTAGTTGATAATAAAATTACTTTAACTGGATCTACAAACCCAACACCAAATGGACTATATAAAAACAACAATAATATGCTTGTAATTTATTCAGAAAATATCGCAAAAAACTACAATAAAGAATTTAATGAAAATCTTAACCAAAATAAATTTCAAAAAAAAAAATCTGACTTTGATTTTCCAAAATTAAATTTAACAACTCCAAACAATAACCAATCATATTTAATAGATGTAGAAATGTGTCCATCTGAACAATGTCGAACAAAAACTTTAAATATTCTAAACAAAGCTCAAAAAGAAATTTTATTTGCAAACTTTGTATTAACTCAAAATGATATTGAAAATTTATTAATTCAAAAAGCAAACTCCAACATCACAGTAAAAGGAGTATTAGAATCAAGAACAAGAAATAGTTTAGGAAGCAGAACTGAAGAATTAAATCAAACATTCCCAATCATAATTGATAAAAATAAAAACACAATGCACCACAAATTCTTTATAATAGATGAACAATATGTAATCACTGGTTCAATGAATCCAAGTAAATCTGGGACAAATGGAAATGACGAAAATTTAATCATAATTGAAAACAAAGCAATGGCTTTAGACTTTAAGGAAGAATTTCAAAATTTAATTCAATAAGTTTTATTTATAAATCAATAATTATTTCTAATAATATGGATAAAGCTTTACTAAAAGAAAAAAAGAAAGAAGCAAACGGATTAAAACCAATGTTTCAACTAGGAAAAGCGGGAATTACGGAGCAATTTATTGATTTAGTGGACAAATACTTAAAAGTTCACGAAATCGTTAAAATTAAAGTTCTAATCGCAACTTCCACTGGAGATATTAAGTTCTACGCTGACGAAATCGCTAAAGAAACAAAATCAACTGTTTTAGAAATGAAAGGATACACTTTTACTGTATTTCGAAAAATCACAAAACAAGATAAAAAAGATGCTTACTGGGCTAAGCAAGATAAAAAAGAAGACAATAACGAAAATAATTTTCAAGAAGATTAATTCTTCAAATTATTTTTATAAAAATTAATTAATTCTAAC
>AYRE01000054.1_pt1 | contig 16579 bp, 9 predicted proteins | sample 183791 | NCBI WGS metagenome assembly AYRE01 (sample SAMN02391470, study PRJNA226580) | bioreactor metagenome | isolation source: day 6 sample from continuous culture bioreactor with low C:N ratio... | place: Germany: Bremen | reverse complement strand
ATTACTTTTTTTACTTGTTTTTTCTCTACTTTTTTAGGTAACTTTTTTGGAATAACTTTTATTACCTTACGTTTTGTAATTGTTGGTATACTTTTTCTTTGTGCCGAAAAAGTAGCTTTTGGATTAGCAGAACTTTTTACTTTTTTAATTATCTTTTTACTAGTAGGTTCTTGAAGTTTACTATTTTTTCTACTAATTCTATTTTCAAATGAAGGTTCAAGAGCTAAGTCATTTACTTGTGAATCATCTATAACTTTTACTTCTTTTAATGTTGATTTACTTCTCATTACATAAGCAACTTTTGTAGTATTACTTGGTAAATCAAAACTATTTCTTACTAAAAACTTATCTAATTTCTTAATATTAGCGGGTAAATTTTGTTCAAATTTTTTAGCTTCACTTTTAGAAGAAAAAGCTCCATATGACACTCTATAGTTGTTTTTATATTTTACAAAATAGATATTTTCACTTTGATTAGGAAGAAAGTTTTTTACAAAGTTTTTACCATTTGAGATTTTACTTGTATTAAAAAAAACAAAAGAATAATTATTCATAGAAGAGTTTGTAGTTACCAATTTAGGTTTATGAACTTCTTTTTTAAGTACTTCTACTTTTTGTTTTTTGATCTCTTTTTTATATATAGGTTTATTACTTCTAATTACTTCAACAATATTAGAAGAATCACTAGTCAAGTCAAAAGTATTTTTTACTAAAAATTTATCAAGGTTTTTTATTTTAGAAGGAAGATTTCGTTTGAAATATTTAGCCTCAGATCTATTATCAAAAGCTCCATAAGAAACTCTATATCTATCTTTGTGTTTAATAATATAAATATCTTGAGTATTGTTTTGTAGGTGTTTATTAATAAATGATTTTGCATTATCTATATTTGACGTACTAGTAAATACATAAGTGTAGTTATTAGCTGCGTTTGCAGTCATTAATATAGAAGATAAAAATAATGTATTAGTAACTATTTTGATCAATTTATTATGCCTTTACTTAAAACCTACCTAATTTACATGAATTATACAATTATTTATTTTAATTCACACCCACATGTAGTGATAGAAGCATCGGTTTTTAGGTAATCTCTTACTTTTTTTGAGATTAAATCAATTGTAATATTTAATAATGCAGTAAAAAACAACAATATAACAACTTTATCAAGACGAATATCTGCAATTGCTGAGTCAATATAGAATCCAAGTGTTGCAACACCTAACATACCTAAGATTGCAGATTCCCTCATGATTACTTCCCATCTGTAAAAAAGAAATGCTAAGAAAGAGTTATATAGTTTTGGTAATACTTCATAAGTATATAAATTAAGGTGCGTTGATTTGTCTAAAACATAATCAATCTCATTTGATTGCTTACCAATAATAAAAGCAATAATAGCACCATTATGAAGCATAAGAGCAACAACAGCAGGAAGCATAGAAGCACCAAATATTGATAAAAATAAAAAGGCTAAAATATACTCAGGAGTTGATCTTAAAACTACTAAAAATATATGAGAGAAAAACCTTCCAAACTTACCCACAAATCTATATGAAATTAAAGGAAATAAAACTAATGCTAGTACAGCAGTTGCAACAAGTGAAACTTGTGTTAAAACAATAGTGTTAAAAATACCTGGAACTATCTCATTAATGAAGATTTTATAAAACCAAGTTAGCCCTTCTATAAATGAATAGTCGTTTTTTATAGGACTAGGAACAATGTCTTCAAAAAGAAATCTAGATAGGTTCTCACTAGAAAAAGAGTTTAATGATAGTGGCATTTGGATTAGTGAAACTACAAATAAAACCAATACAGTAAACTTATTGAACCAAAACTTAATACTTGCAATTAGAATATAAAAAATGATAAGCATTAACCATACTTCATTATATAAACCTTCATTAAAAGATGAAGATAAATAATAACCTAAAGTAGTAATACCAACAAATCCTAAAATTGCAGATGATTTCATAGCACATTCAAATCTATATAATGTATATGAAATTATATGTGGCATTGCATTTGGTAATTTAGTATAAAAAAACAGTGAAACTCTTGAAGCTTTTCTTGATACTGTTCTATTATCAAAAGTATCATATTCTTCTAATATTTCAGCATATACTTTTGCTAAGATTGCACTATATGGTAATACTATCGCAAGTATTGCTGTAACTGTACTTAGTCCAAATACTTGTAAAAATATTAAAGCCCAAAATATCTCATGAATTGCTCTAATATAAGCAAGAATTGTTCTAACAATAATATTACTAAAATAAAAGGATAATATAAAACCTAAAATAGCAGAAAAAACTATTGCCATAGTAGCAATATAAATAGTTTGAAGTGCCGCATCTATTAATAAATCAATAGATGAAAAGTTGATATCTTTTATTGAAGTTACAAATTTACTAAGTTCTAAAAATGGTTCATATGCAGAAATCTCTAAGTCAGCAAAAAATAAGGAGAAGATAAAAACAGCAATAAAAACTAAACTTACATTTAACTCTTTTGAGCTGTTAAGTAGTAACATAATAAAGCCTACTCACATCATCTTTAGTAATGTCACAAGTTTGTTTATCAAGTAATATTTCTCCATTTTTAATACCAATAACTCTAGAAAAAGACTCTAGGGCTAAGTCTACATTGTGCATTGCACAAATAATAGTATCAAATGAATTATGCATAATATCAATAGACTTTTTACAAATATACTCATCTAATGCAGAAATTGGTTCATCTGCTAGAAGGATATTTTTACCTGAGTAGATTGATTTTGCAATTGAAACTCTTTGTTTTTGTCCACCTGATAAGTTAAAAGACTTTGTTAAAAGCTTATCATCTATTTCAAGCTCTTTTAAAATCTTCGTAACTTCATTTAACTCTTTTTTAAATGGTTTTATTAGATTTACTAAATTATAAATCGTTGAATTATTTTGAAGTTTAGAAGTATAAATATTGTGATATGAAGTAAGGTTATTTACTAAACCTAAATCTTGAGGTAAATAAGACACCTCATCACTTTTTAATTCGTATAATCTTTTAAGTAGTGTAGATTTCCCACTACCACTTGACCCAAGAAGAGCTACTTTTTCGCCCTTCTTGATTGATAAGTTAATAGAATCTAAAACTTTATTGTTCTCATATGAGATTGTTTCATTTTCTAAATTAAAAATCATTAGTCAATTAATCCAATTTTTTTAGCTGTTTCATAAACTTTGTCATAATCAGAGTTTTTTGCTTCAACAAACTTAGCTCTTGGGAAAGCATTTAAAATCTCTTTGTCTTCAAGTTTTAAGATAGCATTTTGAACTTTTTTAATAAATCCAGCACCATAGTTTTTATCAACGTCAGATCTAATTGTAAAGTTGTAGTCATAGTAATCAGGAGTTCTGTAAATAACTTTTACTTTAGAAGTATCAATATTTCCAGCTTTTAATTCTCTATCCCATACTTTATAGTTTACTGCACCTAATTCATAAGCACCACTTTGAACTAAAGAGATAGTTTTAGAGTGATTTCCTGAGAAACCAACTTTTTTAAATACATCATTTGGAGAAGCATTAAAAGTTTCTCTAATGTAATACTCAGGCATTAATCTACCAGAAGTAGAACCTTTTGAACCAAATGTAAAAGTTTTACCTTTTACTGCATCAGATAATTTTTCTGCTTTGTTAATTCCTGTACTTTTGTGAGCAATAATATAAGAGTAGAAGTTTGGATCTTCAACACCTTGTGCAATTGCTTGTGAGTCTTTAACTAATTTTCTAGCTTTAACACCTGAAAATCCACCAAACCATGCTAATTGAACTTGGTTGTTTCTAAATGCTGCAACTGATGCAGAGTATGACTTAACTGGAACGAACTTAACGTCAACACCTAATTCCTTAGTAAGATAAACAGCTAATTTAGAGAATCTCTCTTTTAATTTAGTTTCATCTTGATCTGGAATTGCAGTAAATGTAAATGTTTGTGAAAACAGTACTTGTGAAAGTACAAATAATGTGAAAAGAATTTTTTTCATAAAAAACCTCAAATTTTTTGAAGCAATAATGAAGAAATAAAGTTAATAATATAGATAAATCATACTTTATGTCCAACCTAAACCTTAGGTCTATATGCTAATTTATAATGGAATATTAATATATCTTGTATAAAATACCTCTTAATAATGGTAAAAATATTTTTACAATTCTAAGGTATCTTTGAATTTATCCCTAATACTTAAAAACTCATCTAAGTTTTTAAAGAAAATATCTACTAAAACTGGATCAAAATGTTTATCTCTTTGTGCTTCAAAATAATCAAAGATTTCTTTATCTTCCCAAGCTTTTTTATAAACCCTATCACTACCTAATGCATCAAATACATCAGCTAAAGCTGTTATTCGTCCATAAATATGAATTGATTCACCTTTTAACTCTTGAGGATAACCTGAACCATCAAACTTCTCTTGATGTTGGTGGGCAATAATAGCAGCTGCTTTTAAAATTGTTTTATTTGAAGTCTTTAACATCTCATAACCAATTTGAGCATGGGTTTTCATAATTTCAAACTCTTCAGGAGTAAACTTCCCTGGTTTATTTAATATATTATCAGGAATTGCTACTTTTCCAATATCATGCATTGGACTTGCTAGTTTTACAATTTCACACTCTTCTTTAGATAAACCATAATATCTAGCTAATAGTTTTGAATACTCAGCAACTCTTTTTACATGCATTCCAGTCTCTTTACTTCTAGCTTCTGCAATGGCACCAAGTCTAAATACAACTTCTTTTTGTGTATCAATAATCTCTTCATTTAGAAGTTCTATTTCATTTTTTGCTTCTTGCATATCTTTTTGAGCTGTAATGTCTTGAGAGATAACTGTATAGTTTAGGAAATTACCATTTTTATCTAATTCTACTTCTCTTTTTACATAAGCCCAGAGTGTTTGTCCATTTTTAGTTTGAAACTTCACTTCCCCATGCCAAGGTTTATACTCTCTATATGCTAATTTAATCTCTTCAAATTTATCTTTATCAAAAGTATTATGAATTAATGACGTTGTTGAATGTCCTAATAACTCATCTTCTTCATAACCAAAGGCTTTACAAAAAGCTCTACTTACATAAATTAGTTTTCCAACCTTATTAACTTTACATGTAATTACATTTTTATCTAAAGAATTAACTAACTTATTTAAATCATAGTTTAGTAGTTCTATTTTAGATTTACTCTCTTCAAGCTCTGTAATATTTTCATAAGATCGAATAGCAGAAACAATTGTAGTTATTAATTTTTTTGAAGTTAGTTCTGTTTTTTCTTTATAATCATTAATAGCATAATTCATTACAACTTCAGTTTCTGGAACTAATCCTGCTTGTCCAGTACGTAAAACTATTTGTATAAATTGATTCTTCAACTCTTCTCTAATAGTTTTTACTACTTGTAAACCTGTATCATCACTCTCCATAATTACATCAAGAAGTATAAGTACAATATCATCATTATTTTTTACTGCATCAATTGTATCTGCACCATTATAAGTACTTATAAATTCTAATTTTTTATTTTTATATACAAAGTTTTTTAATACTGTTTTAGTAAGAGAATGAACATCATTTTCATCGTCGGCGATTAATATCTTCCACGTATCATTGCTCTGTTCAATTTCTTTATTAGCTTTGTAAAAATTTAATTTTCCCATAATTAATTCCTATTAGTTTCATTATACTTCAAAAGTTATAATAAACTCAACACCTTTTGTTTTATTTTCACAAGTTATTTTTCCATTTAGTTTTGTGGTAACAATATTATATATAATATTTAATCCTAATCCACTACCACCATTTTCTCTATTTGTAGTAAAAAATGGATCAAATATTTTGGAGATATTCTCTTCTTTTATCCCTTTTCCATTGTCTTTATAGATAATTTTAATATGACTATCTTCTTTAGTTACATAAATAGATAAAAGCCCTTTTTCTCCTTTTTCATAAGCATGTATAATTGAATTCATAATTAAATTTGTTAATACTTGAGAAATGGCTCCTGGGAAACTATTTATTTTTATATCTTCATCACAAGAAATAAAAATATCTAATTTTGTCTTTTTTGTTACACTATGAATACTTGCTAGTATTTCTTCTATATAATCGCGTAATAAAAATTCTCTTTTTTCTTCACTAGTTTGATCTACTGCAACTTGTTTAAAACTTTTAACTAAATTAGCAGCTTTTTTAAGATTTGAGTTAATTAAAATAGCTAGTTCATCTGATGTATTTAAGAAGTCTTCAAAACTTTCTTGAGTCATTTTATCATTTTCATACATTTTTTTAATTTTATTAGAAATTTCTAGGAAATGACTAGCTCCTGTCAATCCAATACCAATTGGAGTATTAATTTCATGTGCAACACCTGCAACTAAAGCACCAAGACTTGCCATCTTTTCTGATTCAATTAATTGCTCTTGTGTTTGCTGTAAATTATCAATAGAAATTTCTAGTTCATTATTAGCATCTTCTAATTCATTGTTTCTATCTAAAATTTGTTTTTCAAGTATTTTTTTATCAGTAATATCTCTCCAAACAACATGAATCATAGGTTCATGATTTAATACAATTTTTGTAAGAAGAATAGATATCCATACCTCATCACCTGTAGATTTCAGATGAATCCATTCAAATTTACTTGATCCATTTTTTAGACATTCATCTATTAATTTTTTAGCTTTTAATTCAGATTTTTCACCATCTGGTTGATATTCAGGTGATAATTCATGAGGTTTTAGGTTTAAAAATTTTTCTTTATTTTTATAATCTAAAATATTTAAAGCTGCATTATTACATTCAATAAACTTACCATCTTTTAATAAGCTCAAACCATCAGCTGTATCGTAAAATAGTGTTTCAAAAGCCTCTTTTTGTTCTTCTAAATCTTTTGATTTTGCTATCAATTCATTTTTAGTATTTACTAATGTTTCTATAGTATTTTCAATCTTTTGGTTTTTTAATTCAATCTCTTTTTTTGCTTGAGATAGTTTTCTTGTAAAAATTAAAACTATTAGTAGAATTAAAGAAAAAATAGTGATAATTGTATATATAACAGAATAATCAACTGCTGTGGAAACTTCGGTTTGAATCCATTTATATTTAATATCTTGTTTTTCTTTTGGGGTAATATTATAAATCACTTTATTTAAAATACTTAATAATTCAGGATAATCATCTTGAATCAAAAAATGATGTAAAAATTTTATATTAGACAATCCAACTATTTTCAGTTCTGGGAAATTATTCTTAATATTATAAATAGCTATAGCACTGTGAGCTACAAAAGCATCTGCTTCCTTTCGAGCCACCAAACTCAAAGCTTCTTTTTCATCACTTGTTTCAATAATCTTTATATCCAAATTACTATTTTTTAATAATTTGTGTGAACTATAACCTTTTGGAATAGCTACACTTCTACCTCTTAAATCTCTTAATCCATCAATAAAGTTTTCATTTTTATTTGAAACAATCGCATATTTAAAAGAAGTGAAAGGCATTGAAATTAATGCATTGTCAAAACTATATGCTCTATCTCCAATACCTGGAATTAAGTCTATTTCTTTGTTTTTAAACTTTTCTAATACATCTAACCAGTTTTTACTCTCTACATATTCAAACTTTAAATTTGTTCTTTTTTCTACTAACTTTATATAATCAGCAAGTAAACCATCATGTTTATCATTTTCAGTAATAGATAAAGGTTGCCAATGTGAACTTGAAAACTTAATAATTCTCTTTTTTTCTAGAAAATGAAGCTCATCTGTATCAAAACTTATTCTATCATTTATATATCCAAATCTTTTATAAATACTCAGTATGTACTCATAAGACTCAAGATCATCAAATCTATTTACTTGAGGGATAAAAGAGTAATTGTTTTTATATTTTTCTAAAAGTTTGTTATTAAAATATACTTTTATATAACCAACTTTTTGAGGTAAATTATTAGTTAAATAATAACTGTCTTGTTGAGTAAACTTAGTACTTTCACTTACAAAATCTTCTGATATTAAAATATTTTTATTATTAAACACATCAATTTTTTCAATATATGGCAAAGATGTAAATATAGCAAGAAGTTTTTCTAATTCTATATGATTATCTTCGAAGACTGCCTTACTTATTACAGATGAGATTAAAAAATTAATTTTTAGTTTTGATTCTATATATCCCTCTATATAGTTTTCAACTATCTCTTTATAATCCCCATTACTTCTAACTACTTCAAGATTTTTATTAAAAATATCTCTTAAATTTTGGTTTTTAAAAGCTACTTTATATTTATTTGGTTTTGACAATAAATAATTAAATTTATATTCAGATAGCTCATCTTTTGAAAGTTTATTAAAATGCCATTTAAATATATTTTCATCTAAAATAATTAGATCTACTTTTTTATTTAAAAAGTCTTTAACCTGATCATCTTGAAAAACATACTCTTTATAGTTTCTCGGTCTATTTTGTAAATTAAATAAAGTATGATACTCTTTTCCTAAATATTTATGAGCATTAGAAAAAGCAATCACTTTTTTGTTATACAGATCACTAACTTTATTAATTTGAATATTATCCTTTTTTCTTGAAACAATTATATTATTAAACTCAATAAAAGGCTCAGAATAAAATAAACCATCATTTTTATTCTCTTTTACATTAACTGCTAAATCTAAATCATTATTTTCTAATAATACAGTATTCATTTTAGGTGTTAAAAATTTTTTAATCTTATTAATTTTAATCGAATTTAATTCAAATATCTTTTTTAATAAATCATATTCAATTCCTTTAATATACTTTTCATTTAAAACATAAGGAGCTTTTGAAGTAGTTAAAGCAATATTAATTTCTTTTTTAATATTAACTCTATTTAACCACTTTGATATGATTTGATTTCTTTCTAATTCTGATACAGTATCTAATGATTTATTTAATACAGAATTTAACAAACCTTTATTTTTTTGAAGAAAAATATGTAAACCTTGGGCTTTGATGCTATTTTGAGAAATAGATTTTAAATTTGTAACTAGGAAATCTCTTAGTTTACTCTCAACAGAAACTTGTATTTCAAATAATGCATCAACTTCATTATTAAGAACTAACTGTATTGATTCCTCTAAATTTTTGGTTTCAATAATTTCTATATTTGGAAATCTCTCTTTTATTAATGTAATAGTTGCAAAACCTTTTTGAATTGCAATTTTTTTCTTATTTAAATCCGATAAAGTTTTGACATCATTATTATTTGACTTCACATAAATATAGTTTTGTAAAGACAAATACTGTTTTGAAAAATCTCCATATTTAGCCCTTTGTTTTGTATATAAAGTAGTTGGTAAAATATCTATTTCACCTTTTTTAAAAGACTCTAATAAATCATCCCAAGAACCTTTTATATATTTTAACTTTAGACCTGAATTTGAAAGAGCTTTGATTACAATTTCGCCAGCTATTCCTTCTATATTCTTATTATCATCCATTTCAATAATTGCAGTCCAATCCTCAATTCCAACTTTTAGAGTTTTTGAATTATTAATATAAGAGACTTCTTCTTTTGAAAAATTTTTTTTATTTTTTAACCATTTTTGTTTTAAAACATAAAGGTCCTGGGGTTTTATTGAATTAATTGCCTTTGAAAGTATTGAACTAAAAATCAAATTTTCTTTTAATGTACCAATTGAAAGTTCACTATATTTACTATAAATAGAATCAACAATTTTTAAGTTATATTCATTAAGATCAATTACTCTTGCATTTTCAAGTAATGCTGCATCTACTTTTCTTTCATAAATAGCTTTTAGTATTCCTTTGATACTATTAACATGTGTAATATTAGTAAGTGGTGCTTCTTTTTTTATAATATTATTTGTAATGGAGTTTTCAAAAGTAGCAGCTTTATGAGTGTTAAAATCTTTTAAACTTTTTATTGTTTTATTATCTTTTCTTGTAACAATAAAATAGGGACTGTAATAATAAGAAGGTGTATAATTAAAAATCTCTTCCCTACTCTTAGACCAAGACAATCCAGGAATACCAGTGGTTTCACCACTAATAACAGAATTGTAAGCCTTAGACCAAGTATCTAATACTTTGATTTTTATATCACTATTTAGGATTTCATTAATCTTCTTAATCAAATCAATATGAAAGCCTTCAATAACACCCACAGAAGAAAGTGAACTATATCTGTCCCAATCTTTTACAACTGCAAGACTTATATTCGTATTATTTCGTAGCCATTTTCTTTCTTCTTTTGTTAGGAAATCATTATTTTGTTGTTTTTCAAAATATCTATAAGATTCTTTAATTATCCATTTTTTTTCAATTTCTATTATTTCATCAATAGAAACTTCTTTTGTACTATTTTTAATTATATTTTTAAGTTCTTCATTGTCTTTTTTTATTACAGAATAAAACCAATTTTCTAATTTGGTATTTTCTAATTTAGTGACTTTATTAAAATTGTAATTGCTTATTAATTGAAACCAAACCTGCAAAGAATCATCTATAAAAAAATCTATTTCTTTTGAAGATAAAGCCTTATAAAGTTTTTTTGAATCTTCATAGTTTTTAATTTTTACATTTGGAAAGTTTGAATAAAGATATGATTCATAGTTATTGTTATTTAATAAACCAATATTTTTATTTTTTAAATCATCAATTGATTTAATTTGATCTGTAAAGCTTGTATTAAAATATACAAAAGATTGAGAAGGATATATAGGGTTTACAAAATCAAAGCTATCCAATAACTTTATATCTTTAAATAAACCAGAATGAATATCTACTTCTTCATTATTTAAAGCAATAATAGAATCTTCTTTTGAATAAGGGATAAATTCTATTTCTATATTGTTTTTTTCAGCCCATTTTTTCCAATAGTCTATAAATATCCCATGAGAAGTATCTATATCATCTACAAAAGAGTATGGAAACATATCTTTGACTACAGCTATTTTTATTTTTCTTTCTTCTGCAAATAAAGTGTTTAACATAAATAAAAATATTATTAAAAAGTTTATCACTCGCATAAAACACCTTTTATCTAAAGAATTATTTATCTATGAATGTATCCCTAATATTCAAAAATTCATCTAAATGTTCAAAGAAAATATCTATTAATTTAGGATCAAAGTGTTTTCCTCTTTCCTCTTTAAATAGTTTAAATATTTTTTCATCATTCCAAGCATTCTTATATACTCGTTCACTTCCTAATGCATCAAAAACATCAGCTAATGCTGTGATTCTACCATATATATGTATATCCTCACCTTTAAGTTTTTGTGGGTATCCGCTACCATCATACTTTTCTTGATGTTCATGAGCAATAATAGCTGCTGCTTTTAAAATTGTTTTTGAAGATGATTTTAGCATTTCATAGCCAATTTGAGCATGGGTTTTCATAATTTCAAACTCTTCATCTGTGAATTTACCTGGTTTATTTAATATATTATCAGGAATGGCAACCTTTCCTATATCATGCATAGGGCTAGCCATTTTTATAATATCAGCTTCTTTTTCACTCAAACCTGAGTATAAAGCTAAAAGTTTTGAATACTCTGCAACTCTTTTTACATGCATTCCCGTCTCTTTACTTCTAGCTTCTGCAATTGCACCCAATCTAAATACAACTTCTTTTTGTGTATCAATAATTTCATCATTTAAGGATGCGATCTCTTTATTTGCTAATTCCATCTCTTTTTTAGCTTTTTCAATAGCTTTTTTCTCTGTAATATTTTGAGAAATGGCAGTATAATATAAAAAATTTCCTTCTACATCATATTCAGGAGAAATAATAGTTGATAACCAGTATAAGCTATTATCTTTTCGTTTATCTTGAATTTCACCTTTCCAAACATTACCAGAACTAATAGTCTTCCATAAGTCTTCATATACTTCTTGTGCTGTATTAGAACTTTTTAATAAAGAATGAGTATTTCCGATTAGTTCTTCTTTTGTGTAACCAGTAAGTTCACAAAATGCTTCTGTAACATAAACAATTTCACCTTCTTTATTAGTTCTTGCAGCAATTACAAATTCATCATAAGTAGATAATAAACCACTTAACTCATGGTTTAATTTTTTTATATTTTTCATATTTTCAAAAGAACGAATAGAAGTAGTAACCGTAGTTAAAAGTTTTTGAGAAGTTAATTCTGTTTTTTCTTTATAATCGTTAATTGCATAATTCATAACAACATCATCTTCTAATACTTGTCCAGATTGTCCTGTACGTAAAATAATTTGAATAAAGTCATTACATAACTCTTCTCTAATTCGTTTTACTACTTCTAATCCCGCATTATCATTTTCCATAATAACATCTAACAAAACTAAAACAATATCATCATTTTCTTTTAAAATTTCAACTGTATCTTTTCCACTATATGCACTTAAAAATTCTAATTGTTTATTTTTGTATTCAAAATTCTTTAATACAGTTTTTGTAAGTAAATGAATATCTTCTTCATCATCAGATATTAAGATTTTCCACTTCTCATTATTTTCTTTTACAATTTTATTTTTATTAGAAAATTTCATATTTCCCATAACATATCCCTATTTATATTTTGAAAGTAATTAAAAACTCTGCACCTATAGGCTCATTACTTTTACATTTGATTGTTCCATTTAACTGCTTAGTTATTATATTGTATATAATATTTAAACCTAAACCACTTCCGCCATTTTCTCTATTTGTTGTAAAAAAAGGATCAAATATTTTATTCATATTTTCTAAAGGAATCCCTTTTCCATCGTCTTTATAAAGTAAAATTAATTTTTCTTCAGATAATTTTACATCTATATTTATTTCACCTTTTTTATTTCCTTCATCAAAGCCATGAATTATTGAATTAATTATTAGATTTGTAATTATTTGTGATAGAAGTCCTGGGTAAGAATAAATCTTAATACTTGAATCACAATTAATATTTACTTTGATTTGTGTTTTCTTTAGTACATTTCCAATACTTAATAATACTTCATTTAAATATTTTTGTAAATTAAAAGTTCTTTTTTCTTCACTTGTTTGATCTACAGCAATTTGTTTGAAACTATTTACAAGTTTTGCCGCTTTTGACAAATTTAGATTAATTAAGTTTGCTAACTCAACAGAACTATTTAAATAATCTTCAAACTCATCTTCTCCCATATTCTCACTATCATATAATTTTTTTAGCTTATTTGTCATTTCTAAGAAGTGGCTACTTCCTGTAATACCAATTCCTACAGGTGTATTAATTTCATGGGCAACTCCTGCTACTAATCCACCTAAGCTTGCCATTTTTTCTGATTCTATTAATTGAGCTTGAGTTTTTTTCAAGTTCTCTAAAGATACTTCATACTCTTCATTTGTATGCTGTAACTCTTCAATAGTTAACTCCAGATTATTAGCCATTTGATTTAGAATATTTTTTAACTCATTTAAAATAGGATTTGATATTTCACGTGTTAGTCTTTGGTGTAAATTACCTTTTTCAAACTCTTTTATAATTAATATTGCATCATTTAAAATTGTTTTATCTTCATCTAGGCTCATCTTCGTTGACACAATATTTTTATTTACAATCTTGGACATAGAAGCAAATTCATCATTTGTATTTTCATTTAGAGTTTTAATTTTCTCTGATTTTTGATTTAAATAATCAAAAAATGATAAAAGCCCAACTTTGAAATCATTCAGTGATTTTAAAATTCTTTTCTGTGTTAGATAAGTAAAAATTGTAAAAACCAATATTGAAGAAAGCATAATAATAGATAAAAGAATTAGTTCATTTTTTGATTCTTTTTTGTATTGTTGAACATCAGTTTTTAGTTGCTTAATAAAAAATAAGTTTTCATTATGATAAAAATCAATCTTTTTTGAAATAGCTGAGAACCACACTTCTGGTCTAATATCAATATTATCTTTTCCATTCCAATTTATAAATTTTGATATCATGGCATCAACATATTCAAATTTATTATTTTCCATTTTATTTCTAAAATGTTCTCCACCTTTATATGAGGTATAAAAAAAGAAGTTGTCTTTATAAATATTAATAGCTGTTGCAACTTCTTTGAACCTAAAAATCGATTCATCTGAGAAATTCCATATTAATACCACAGAACCAATAGCTCTTTCTAATCCCATTCTATCTTTTAATAATAATAAATTATTAAATGCAATTAAGTCATTAGTGATTTCTGAGTTATTTGATATTTTTGATAAATACAAAAGACTTTTTAAAAGTTCATCATTTATTGCGGTAAAAAAATCTATTACTTCATAAGTATCAATTGCTTCATTTATGATTAACATTCTTTTTTGAATAATATTGTCTTTGTACATTGATAAAACTTTTTCAATTCTATTTTTTATTTCTTCATCAAAGAAGCTATAATTGTTTTTAAAAACATTCTCAAAATCATTTATAGTTTTAGAAGTTTGTATTCTTTGTATTAAAATTTTTTTCTTGAAAACCTCTGCTCCAGAGATTGAATAAGCAGCAGATAAACCTCTCTCTGTTTGTAGTTCATGAACTACATTAGAGATATCATCAGATAAGTCAATCATCTTTTCAATACTTAATGCACTATTATAATTATCATAAGAATCATCAACTATTTTAATTCCTAAAAAACAAATTATTAAAATTGATAAAGAAGCAATTCCAATTAATTTACTTTGAAGGGTCATAATTTTTCCTTTCAACTAATATTTTTAATTATAATAACATAACTAAAATAAATACTTTTAGATAATTTAAATAAGAAAATTATAGTAAAAAATATTTTACCGCTATTTAACCATAACTTAAATCATTTGTTAGTAAAATATTAGCTATCAATTTGCATTAGCCTATGGTATTAGGTTTACATAAAAGTGTAATAACTATCATTTTATATATTAGTACTACATATCTATGTTATAACTTAAAAATAATTACTACTTTAATGAATAAATAATGCAAAACAAGGAATTTTATGAATAACGAATATAAACTAACTAAATTCGTTAAAGCTGCTGGGTGAGCCGCAAAAATGGGTCCGGGGGACTTAAAACAAACAATTTGCAACTTAACACCAACAGATAGCAGAATTTTAGTTGGCTTTGATACGGCCGAAGATGCTAGTGTTTATCAAATTAATGATGAACAAGCAATAGTACAAACTTTAGATTTTATTACTCCTGTTATTGATGATCCATATATTTATGGAAAAATTGCTGCTGCAAACTCATTATCTGATGTTTTTGCAATGGGTGCAGAAGTAAAAACAGCATTAAATATCGTAGGTTTTGACAAAAAGAACCTATCCTATGAAGCATTAGGAGAAATCCTAAATGGCGGAAATGAAAAAATCAAAGAGTGTGGAGGTTTACTTTTAGGTGGACATACTATTGAATCACCTGAAATGTATTATGGTTTATCTGTAACTGGAATGATTCATCCAAATGAAATAGTAAGAAACAACACTGCCCAAATCGGACATGTTTTAGTTCTTACAAAACCTATTGGAATGGGTATTTTAACTACAGCTATTAAAAGAGATTTATTACCAAATGATTTAATGAAACATTGTGCAGATATTATGGAAGCACTAAACTATCTTCCATCTAAAATCATGAGAAAATATGATGTTAGTTCTTGTACAGATATTACTGGATTTGGATTACTAGGTCACGCTTTAGAGTGTACAAATGAATTGACTTCAATGATGATTGAATGTCAAAGTGTTCCTGTTATTGAAGAAGCTATATCATTATCTGATGATGATGTAATTCCTGGTGGAACAAAGAAAAATATCAAATATCTAGAAGATAAAGTATTGTATATGAATAACTTATCTCACTATTGTAAATCATTATTATGTGATGCTCAAACATCAGGTGGTTTATTAATAGCAATGGATAAAAACGATGCTAAAGAGTATATAAAAGAGATAGAAGATTTAACTTTCGGATATGCTTCAGTTATTGGAGAAGTTATTCCAAAAGGAGCAAAAGATATTATAGTTCACTAACTATAATATTCTTTTTGTATTTAAGCTTTTAGCTTTTTGATACTGTTTCCATTATCGTTTAAAATAATTTCAAATTCACATTTAAAAAGTGGATTTGATTTTAGAAATGAAATACAATCATAAACTGTCTTTTGTGCATCATCACAATAAATGAAAAACTTCATAGTTCCCTCAAATATATCAACACCTAATAATTTCAACTCGTCATTTTGTTCAAAGTTTACTAAATGATTCTGTTCAAAAGCTGTAAAAAAAGCTAAACAAGAAGGATCAGGAAACATAATGTCATCCGCTACATGGTATTTGTGTTTTACAACAAGTAGATTTTTGAATTTTCCATCAAGATTATCTTCATTTATATCTGTTCTTAATCTCAACATTTGATTTATATTTTTTGTTGGTACTAGTTCCCAAGAGTCTTCCATATATGTCCTTCTTTTTTTATTTTTTAAAATACAATATTTTATATAAAGATATAGTAAAAATTTCTAAGAAATAAAGACAATAAGAAAATCGTAAATAGATATAAAAAAGTG
>AYRE01000053.1_pt1 | contig 16625 bp, 15 predicted proteins | sample 183791 | NCBI WGS metagenome assembly AYRE01 (sample SAMN02391470, study PRJNA226580) | bioreactor metagenome | isolation source: day 6 sample from continuous culture bioreactor with low C:N ratio... | place: Germany: Bremen | reverse complement strand
TCTAACATCTCAAATAAAGTACCTCTTGTAGGGTCAATAGTAATATTTGTTATATCATTAGCTTTTTCAAAGTGATGTGCTTCATCTAAAATAGAATTATTTGGTTGTACTGATAATTCTACTAATGATTTCATATCTTGAGAATAAGTTAAATAGTGCCCATTTGAAACTGCTGCAAATAATCCTACTCTTGTAACTTCTTCATTTACTTTTTCTCCATTATTTAAAATAATATTTGCATTATATTGAGAGATATTTCCACTTTGAATTATCTCATCTAACATTGAGTGCCAAAATGTAGTTAATTCATTTATATTTGGTAGTTTTTTTGAATTAGCAAATTTTGTAAAAACATCTTCTTTGTTTAAATCTTGAGATGCAGTAAGTGAATTCTGAAAATTTGTTAAGAAGTCTGCTGATGTTTGTCTAACACTTCCAAACATTTCACCTAAGTTTGCGGCTTTAGCAGATAGTTCATTCTCTTTTTCAACAAGTATTAATTCATTCTCTTCAATTATCTTTTTTAACTCTTTTGTTTTTTTCTCAGCTAAAGATAACTCTTTTTTACTCATGTTTAATAAAATAGCTTGCTGATTTTTATCATCAATAAACTCTTGTAAACGTTGTTTCTCTTCTTTTAATTCTTTATTAGATTCATTTTTAACACTTTCTAAAAGAGTCTCTAAATTTAATGAAAATGCAAATGTTACAAATAGTGTTAAGCCTAAAATATATTTAATCATTTAGATTCCTTTTTAGCTAAAAATGGTAAGTTTAAGAAGTCAACATTTTGTTGTTTATTAGCAATTTTAATTGCTTTTCTAATATTTGATTTAGATGTACTATCATCTATATTTATCCATGAATTACTTTCTTTATTAAAATAAGCATAATCTTTAAGATCTAAACTTTGTGCATATAAAGCAACTCTACCAACTCTTAGAAAGTTAAATGTTTTATCATCTATAAGATCTTGATATGCTTCAATAGTTTTCGCATAATCATATTCGATTTTAAAGGCTTCTAGGATGATTCTGTATTTCTCATGGTTTTGAATATCAGCTTTACCTAAAGTATTCTCTAACCTTTGAATTCTTGCATTTCTTTCTTTCATTAAAAATGGTGTGTCTTGAGCTACAAGTGTTTTTAATGAAGTAATCATATTAACCATAAGTGGATAGATATTTTTTTGAGTCTCTTCTATATCAATAATTTGTTGATTTAGACTTGCTAATTCTTCTTTTTGAGATAGAATAATTTTTTCTAATTGTTCATTATATGTATTTGTACTTTTTAATGAGCCATTAATATATTTGTACTCATTTAATAAATCTTCTCTTTTCTCTTCATTTTTATCAATCTTTTTTTGATAAGTATTTAAAGTTGTATTACTATTTTTAATTGTAGTAATAGACTTATCAATTTGATTTGAAAAAAGTGCTGTTTGTAATAAACTTATAGCTAAAATAGCTTTAGTTATTTTGTCCATTTTTTTCCTTTTGTATTTGAACTTATAGGTTTTTCTTGTAATTGTAATGAAAACAAATAACACAAAAATCACAAATGAGCTATTTGTTCAATATAAATCTATAATTTTGAGAATCATAATCAATTTTAACTAAAAGCTATCTTATTTAAGTATAATTCACGACAAGTATATGCAATTAGTTACTTCTTTTTTTGCTTTTATTACTGGAGTATTTATCAAAATACTTATTTGATAACTTTACTGAAGATAAAAAAAGTATTAAGGCAATAACCAATAAAGCTATATCCATAATAAATACTTCATTTAGGTTCTCTTGGTAAGCTCTAAAAACAGAATATTCAGTAGATATTTGATGTGATATTACAGAACTTAAGAACAAAAGACTACTAAGAAATAGAATGAATTTTGCACTTTTAAAAAGATTGTTTTTTATATAAATATAAATAAATAAAATCAAATATGAAATATAAAAAAGCTGTTCTTGATAAGCTAAATATTCTGCTGGAATAATCCATGTACTTGCAAATAATAAAGCTGTTGACAAAATACTTCCTAAAATAATTGTAAAAGTAAGTGGTCTTAAAATTTTGTAAGATAAAGTATTTTCCTTTGATCTTGTAAGCCATAATGTTAAAGCAAATACAACCCCAACTAAAATGAAAAATGAGAGTAATATGAAAATATGCCTAGGTAAGTCATTAAAGGTTTTTAGAAAGTGTAGGTAAAAAACTGAATCTAAAAACTTTTCAGTAAAAGTACCATCTTTTGCAAGTTTTTTTGAAATCACTTGTGCATTTGTACTATTTAATACAATATTTGTGTCATTATAAACACTACTTAAAAAGTAAGTTTGAGGTTCATATCCTATGAATTTCACTCTAGAATTTTTATCCTTGTAGTTATAAACTTCCATTTTATAAAATGAAATATCATCAAACTCACTTTTTGCTTTTTTATATAAAGTATTATAACTTTTACTTGGGACCTCTATATTTTGTTTTTTCACTTCAAGTTTTTTATCTCTTAAAATATTTTTTTCCAAACTTAATATATTTGAAGTTTCCCCTTGTGTTAAATAGTTTGTAATAATTGGAGAAGTATATACTCCTAGATTAAATAGGGCACCAGTTAATGCAAACATTACTATTAAAGGAGTTGTATATAATAATAAAACTCTATGATACTTAGCAAAAAAAGCTTTTGATGATTTTGTCTTTTTATTTGGAAATTTTGTTTTTATAATCATAAATATTCCACTTATAGTCAAAAATAAAACTGCAACAGAAGCAAAACCAAATAAGAGTGTAAAAATAATACTTCCAATTCCTCCATAGTGTAAAACTTCAAAAAAATCAGAAATCTCAAAATCTTTATGAGGTATTTCTTCACATGTATATGGGTTTAAATCAATTCCATCTTTTTCAAGTAAAGCAATAGAGTTATTGGCGGTAAAATTAATATTAGGTAATAAAACAGTGATTACATCTTCTTTTTTTAAATGCTCTTGTTTATATGTAATAAGTTTATTTATACATTTATCTAAGTTTATATCTTCTATCTTTATATTTCCAAAATGTTTACCATTACTTTCCCAAATATGAATATAAGGTTTATAAATAGTTAATAATCCGAAAAATATAGATATATAAAAAATCAATGCTACATTTATTCCTATAAGTTTATGTATATTATAAAGTTTTTGTTTCATGATAATCCTAGTAAAAATAAAGAAAGTGATGATATAGCTAAAAGAAATATAGTTTTAGTAATAGCTTGAATTTTTGTAGGGGATAATATTATCCATAAAGCAAAAAAACACCAAAGAAAAGGAAGTATTATTATTGCAATTACTATATTTTCAAATATTGAGAAATTTAAAAAGTTTGCAATAAAACAAATAGTTATATATGCTGAGAATAGGGCACCAAAAATTCCACACAAAATTCTTATTGTGCCAATTGAGGAGTTTTTGTCTTTTAAAAATAGGTTGTTTTTTATATTCATTTTTTATCTTTTTGATAATAAAAGAGCAATAGCTCCTTTATTAAAATTTATATTTCATAGTAAGACTTACAGTTCTTCCTTGTGTCTCACCACTTTGAATTAGGTTATTATTTATTCTAGCTTTCTTATCAAATACATTATTTACGTTAAATGAGATATCAGTATTTTTATAAGAAGTAGCAATTAATGCATCTGTTAATGTATACGAGTCAACATCAAATGATTTTTGTGGTCTACCACTTGCAAAATAGTCTGTACTTATCCCTTTGTTTTTCCCTATATATTTAATTCCTGCACCAAGTTTTAAATCACCAATTGTAGTTTTTCTAAAAGTATAATCTGCCCAAATTGAAGCAGTAAGTTTAGGTAAATCACCTAAATCTCTACCTTCATAAGCTGGATTAGCCATATTTGTCTCTTTTCCTCTTAACCTAGCTAGGGAAATAGTAATATTACTAGCATCACTAGGGCTCATTAACGCATCAAACTCTATACCTTTAACTTCTGCATCACCTTGTTGAATTTTAAAGCTTGAATTACTAGGGTCTTTTGCCAAGTTTTTTTCTTGTTCAATTTTAAATGCAGCAAGTGTAAACAGTGCATTCATATTTTTAGGCTTATATTTTGTTCCTATTTCAATTTGTTTTCCAAGTGATGGTTCGAATTTTTTTCCATTTTTATCTGAACCTACATTTGATTGAAAAGACGTTGAGTAAGTAATATAAGGGCTTAATCCATTTTCAAATAAATATACTAATCCTAATCTACCAGATAAATTACTATCTTTTTGACTTGAGTTTGAGTCTGTTAGTCTATTTGTATTTGTCTCTTTAAGTTTGTCATATCTAAGAGATGATGAAATAACAAGTTTCTCATTTACTTTCATATGGTTTTGTGCATAAAAACCAAGTTGTCTACTTTTTGTTTCTGTATTAAGTTTTGCAGTAGTTGGTACAGTAATAGTTTGAGAATAGTTAGGGCTTAATACATCAAATGAATATTTTGCTGCATCTGAGTCTCTTTTATTAACTTTTACATCTTGGATATCAAAACCAAATAATGAAGTATTAGATGTATTATTTGTATCCCATTTATATTCAAGGTTATTATCAATTGCAAAAGATGTTAAGTCAGAATCAATTTCTACATATTCCATTGGAATATTAGATAGATCACTATATAATAAAGCTAATCTAGATGCATCTGGACTTGAGAAATTATATTGTCCATCCATTTTCATAAATCTAAATGCTGATTGAAACTTCATATCTTCATTAATACTTTTATTAAAATTAGCTCCAATTGATTTATGGCTTTTTTCAAAAATCTCATGATTAGGTAATCCAATAAGCATTTCACTTGATAAATTTGCATTGTTAATTTCATTTGCTTGTGATGGTAGTGTTGGATTGTATGCTACTCCACCGGCATCAATAATACTGTTGTGATAATTTATAATATTTTTAGAACCACTAAAAGACATACCTAAGCCTTTTATTTGCGTTTTGGCAATAGATGTATATAAATCTAAAGTTGTATTATCATCAATTAAATATGTAAGTGAAGGATTAAAGAAATATGATTTATTAGTAGATTTATCTAAGGCATTATCACCTTTTTTATATTTAGATGTAAGTCTTACTAATACTTTGTCATTTATCTTCTCATTAATATCTGCAAAGATTGTTTTATTATCAAAAGATCCATAAGAAACACCAATCTCTTTTGTTGCTTGATTACTAGGCTTTTTGCTTTGTAAGTTTAATAAACCTCCAGGACCACTAGCTCCATAAAGAACAGATGAAGGTCCTTTTAAAACTTCAACTCGTTCTAGGGCATATGGATCAATTTTAGGAATCATATGGCCTCCATGTAATAATTTCAGACCATCTAAGAATGAAGATTTATATATATATCCAATTCCTCTTATGATTCCATAGTTAGTTCTTCCATCACCATTTTCCCCATAAGGATTAACAATAGCTGCTGTATATGAAGTAACATTTTGAATAGATTGAGCATTTCTATTGCTAATCATGTCTTTTGTGATAACAGATAAAGATTGAGGTATTTCACTAATATCTACGTCCATTTTAGAACCTGTAGCACTTTTTTTTGCTAAGTAACCTTTAGTTTCTCCATATGCACTATCTTCAAAACTGATAATATCATGTGTAATGTCAGATTGTTTTGTTTGTGCAAAAGCAATATTTGCTGTACAAATACTTATCATACTTGTAAGTAGTAATTTATTTAGTTGTTTTAATTGCATTTAAAGTATCCCTTTTATATTTTTTCTTTTATGAATAATTTTGAGAATCATAATCAAAATAATATAAATATACTCTTATTTAATTTCTTATCATGACAAGCAGAAAAAAAGAATAACAAAAAAGCCTTCACATAGAAAAAATTAGATATAATGGCGAAAAATATAATAAGAAAGATAGAAATGATTGATATAAAATTATTACAAAAAGATTTCGATAACGTTGCTAGTGCCCTTACAAGAAAAGGTGTTGACAGCGAGATTTTAGATAATTTAAAAGCTATCTCAGAAGATGCAAAAGCAAAAAGACAAGAGATGGAAAATGTTACTGCTGAGCAAAATAAATTATCAAAAGAGTTTGGAAGATATAAAAAAGAAGGTCTGGATATTGCTCCATTACAAGCAAATATTAATGAACTTAAAGCTTCAAAACAAAATTTAGAAGATGAAGTAAGAGTATTAGAAGAAAAACTTACTTCTATTGCTTTAGGTGTTCCAAACCTTCCAGATGATTGTGTTCCAGATGGTGCAGATGAAGATGAGAATGTTGTTTTAGAAACTATTGGTGAAAAAACTACTTTTGATTTTGAAGCAAAAGAACACTGGGATTTAGATAATGGTTGGATTGACTTTGAGAGAGGTGTTAAATTAGCTAAGTCTAGATTTGCAGCTTTAAAAGGTGATGGAGCTAGAATGGAGAGAGCATTAATCAACTATATGCTTGATTTCAATAGACAAAGAGGTTTTGAAGAGTGGTATGTTCCATTTATGGCAAACTCAAATGCACTTCAAGGGACTGGTCAATTACCAAAATTTGAAGATGATTTATTCAAAATTGATGGAGAAGATTTATATCTTATTCCTACTGCTGAGGTTCAATTAACAAACCTAGTAAACGATGAGATTTTAAAAGATGAAGAACTTCCAATGTTACTTACATCTTATACTCCTTGTTTCAGAAAAGAAGCAGGATCTGCTGGTAGAGATACTAGAGGATTAATTAGACAACATCAATTTGATAAAGTTGAAATGGTTGCTATTACTAAACCAGAGCAATCTGATGAAGTATTTGAAAAGATGGTAAATTGTGCAAGTGATTTATTAACTTCTTTAGGTTTACCACATCAAAAAGTTCAATTATGTACAGGTGATTTAGGTTTCTCTGCTGCAACAACAATTGACTTAGAAGTTTGGTTACCAGGTCAAAATAAATATAGAGAAATTAGCTCAATTTCTAATACTAGAGAATTCCAATCTAGACGTGCTAAAATCAGATATAAAGATGGAAAGAAAAATGTATTAACTCATACATTAAACGGTTCATCATTAGCAGTAGGAAGAACACTATTAGCTATTATGGAAAATTACCAAAATGAAGATGGAAGTGTAAGAATTCCAGAAGTACTTAAAAAATATATGTAAATTATATTTACAAAACTACAATTTTCATGAAATACCACTTTTTAAAAGTGGTATTTTATACTATTTCTCTAAAACTTTTTTGATTTGATATACTCGTGTGGATAATATGATTCACGATTTTGAAATGATAAAATAGATTCATTCTGAATTACACCCTCATTAATATTGATAGCATTTTTAATTGTCTCATTCTTAAACCAATTATCTCGGCCAGAAAGAACAGTATCTAAATAAACAATCAAAGCAGCAGAGATTGATCTTGTTGCACTTTCCCATAGGTAAGTAGGAGTGTGATCCACTGCATAATAATTTATAGTTTCATATTTAATTATTGGCTTCTTAAAAGTTGTGGGTTTAGCAAAAAAGAATCCCATTCCTTCATCACAACTAACATCAATTATTAGACTATTTTGCTTAAGAGATGAACTCTCTTCTTCTATTACAAAGTGTGTAGGCTTATTTGTATCTTGAAATATTCCATTTACAATAATATCTGCTTCATTAATTAAATTACTAAGTGGTCGTTCTGAACCATCATGTTCTACAAGCATCATTCTTTCTTCACTTTTATTGCCTTTTCTGATCTTTACATAATGGCAGTCAAGTACTTCTTCTCGGACTTCATATCCTTCACGCTGGATACAGATAGTAATATCTCTAAACCCATGTGCTTTAAGAGCATAAATTGCTCCACGGCTAACTGCTCCAAAACCAAAAATGACTATTTTACGTTGGTTACCGTAATGACCATCAATTCCTTTAAGCTGTAAAGCATGTAATACTGCACAATAACCAGCCATTTCATTGTTTTTGTAGAAAGTATGTCTACCAATATTACCTGATTCAGACCAAGCAAACATATCCTCAAAGGCAATAAGTGTTTGCTTACGATCAAGTGCAGCTTGAGTAATATCTGCTTGTTGTACACAATGTACATAACCCCAAAGAGTTCCACCTTCTTTAAGTTCTTTTAAATCATCTAAGACAGGTTTATTAATAATAACTGTACCAATATCTCTTAGTAATTCACTACGTGTGGCAATTCCACCTGACAATTTAGCAATTTCACAATCAGAAATATCAAATGGTAAACCATAACCTTTTTCAAATATAAGCTGCTGACGAAGTTCTTCGGGAATACGTGATAAATGTTCTGGATGGATTGGATACCTTTGTTCGTCTTCTTTCTTTGAAGTTCCAATAACTCCTATCTTTAATTTATTAATAATGTTGTTTCCTTTTTATTGAAAATTCAATAATTGTAATTTATTAAAGAATAATAGTTTCTCCAATAAATATGTTTATTTAAATTACAAACTATTTTTTATATGAAAATATAGTTTGTAAAAATAAAAGTTAATAGATAACTAAGATACCATTGGGTTCTTAATTAATGGAGTAACTATATGGGATGGGAGGATAGAAGGAATACGATTTAAGCCTTTTGATAACATCAATTCAATAACTTTATCATAAGTAAATTCATTTTCAATTTCATGTGCTTTTGGAAAATAACTAGATTTTTTTGTCATTCCTGGAACTAAATTAGCTTCCATAAAAAAACATTCTCCAGCCTTATTTGTTTTTATATCTATTCTTCCATAATCTCTTACTTTTAAGGCAATAAATACCTCAGATGCAAGTTTTGTAAGTTTTATTTTTAATGCAGTATCTCTTATTTTTTTGAGTTCTTCTGAATCATCTTTTTTTGCTTTCTGGCCTAATATTCTAAGTCCATTTGTAGATGGCATTGGTACTATTTCAATAGGTGAAACCACAAGGTCTTTATTAAGTGTTTCTATTATGGCTACTGTAAACTCTTTTCCATCTAAATACTCTTCAACTAATATTGGTAGTCCAAATGTATTATCTAGTGATAATATCTTACTTTCAAAATCAGCAAAGTTTGTTACAAAGGATAAATCATCAATTCCATTTCCATTTGCTGCATCTATGGGTTTTAGAAACAGTGGAAATGCAATAGGTAATTCTTTTTCAGATTTATATTCGCCAGGAACTGCTGTAAAGTAATTTGCAGTTTTAATACCCATTTTTTTTAGATGTTGTTTTGCAAGAACTTTATTGGAGTCAAATCTTAATATCTCTCTTGGTGATGCAGTATAATTAATCATATGTTTATCAAAATAATCACTTAACCAAATATTCTTTTCATTATCAAAGGATAAATACTTTACGGCTAATATTACTAAATCTGGTTTTCTTTTGACTACTTTTTCTAAGTCATTTTTACTTGTACACAAATTTAATTTTACATTATGTCCCATCTTTATGATAGATTCTAATACGTCATTACAAGATTTCAGATTTCCAAATCCACTCTCTTTTAACTCTTCATTAGAAGTTGTAACAATTTCAATATTCATTAATAGTTCCCTTGGATGTATGCAGCAATTTTTCATAGTATGGTAATGTATAGATATAATAAAATAAAAGTGCATTGAGACAAGCCTAACATAAATATGTTAGTGATAATTCGTGTAGATCTAGGCTTAGAATAGGTTGTTTTTATGCTTTTGAAGGATTGCAAAAACGATATTATAATACAGATCGAGTATTATTGATATTGTACTTAGTGTATCTGAATTTTTGAGAAATATAGCAAGATTAAAAAAAAATAGGGAAGTTGTTCGCTCAACTTCCCTTTTTTTCGCGCACTTAAAGTTTTATATAAAAATATTTTATAAATTGTATGCAAATAAAACTTGTTTAAACAGAATAAAAATTTATGATTGTTTAATATTAGTGAGAATAAAAAAGAAGTTTCATCCTGAAAAAAATTGTTACAGCTACGTAATTTTTTTAACTAAGGAGAGATAATAGATAAAACTTCTTGTTTTATGAAAGAGAGTATAGCAGAAAAATTTATAAAATGCTACTTTAATGCTACGTTTATAAAAAGAATTTTAAAATTTATCATTAATTAACGTAATTAAGGACAATTAATAAGCTATTTTATTACTAGTTTGCTACTTTATTATTAAAATAAGGTTATTTCTATAGATGAATAATAGTAAAACTTTTAAAAATAAATTACTTTTTTGTTTTTATGCTATATTAGAAGCTTTAGTTGAGTTATTATTGCTATTTTTACTCTTCATTTGAATTGAATGGTAAATTTAATTAAATTATAATTTGATATAATAAATTTAATTATAAAATAAGTGAAAGAGGTTAAAGTGAGATATATAAAAATACTAGCTATTTTATTTTCAATACTATTTTTATCTGGTTGTATTAATAATAAACAAAATTTAAAGTTTGATCTTACTGTTAATAAATATAATCAAAGTACTATTAAAGGTAATATAGTAAAAAATCAAAAGAGTTCAAAAAATATATATGTAATTTTGTATAAACATATTGAAGGAAATGTAAAAAATGAAACTAGCTATAAACTAATAGATTTCTCTTCTCATTCAAACTCTAAAAAATATGAATTTAATGTTACGGAAGGAACATACTTTTTATATGCTTGTCAAAATCTAGAAGTCTTAAAACAAAAACGTTTTGCTTATGAATTCTACTCTAATTTAATAAAACTAAAAACTAATGAAATTGTAAATTTAGATATCAAATTGTCAGATGAAGAGATAGAAGTATCAGATGATAATATATTAATTGCTTCAATTAGCCAAAAAGGAATTTTTGATAAGTTTGGAGAAGTGAGAGAAACAAGAATTGAAGATACTATTTTTGATAGAAAAAAAGCAATTATTGGTTTATGGAAACCTTTAGAGTTTTTCTCTAAATACGGAGGTGGTCTTTATTTATTAGATGAATATAGTGAAGATAAAATACCAGTTTTATTCGTACATGGCATGAGTGGAACACCTAGGGATTTTGAATTCTTAATTAATAGTTTAGATAAAACAAAATACCTACCAATAGTTTATTTTTATCCCACTGGTATTAACTTGAATTATGCGGTTGATGGACTAAAGTACTCATTTGAAAAATTAAGAAATAAGTATGAAATTAATGATATTAATATAGTTGCTCATAGTATGGGTGGTTTAGTATCTAGAGGCTTTATTAATGTTTATGCAGAAAATATTGATATAAAAAGTTTCTCAACAATTGCTACTCCTTGGAATGGTCAAAAGTTTGCAGAATTTGGAAAAAATATTGTGCCATCTTTTTCTAATATGGCACCAGGAAGTGCTTTTCAGACAAATATTTTGAATAAGAATTTACCTAATTCTTTAGATCATTATTTGTTTTTTGCTTATAAAGGAAAAAATTCATTAATTCTTGATAGCAGTAATGATGGAGTAATCTCATTAAGTAGTCAGTTATTTGAAAAAGCACAAGAAAAAGCAGCACTAGTATATGGTTTTAATGAAACCCATGTAAGTATATTAAAATCAAAACTTTTAAGTTTGTATTTAAAAGAAATAATTAGTAAATAGCTTTATTTAACAAAAACTTTTGTATCAAAAAGTTTTTGTCCCACTCTAACTTCAAAATAACCTTTTTTTAAATTATAATGTTTAAATGTCATTTCTTGGGCAATTTTTATTTTGTTTCTATTATATATGGGAATAGACTTAATATAATGCCCTCTAGAGTCTCCAATCTTTACTTTTGGTGTTTGTCCTAAGAGTTTTCCAAAGACTACGATTTTGGAGTAACAAGTGCCATTATAGTCATTTTTTGTTTTTCTAATATGTTGAATATTTTCACCATTACCTTGTTCATCAAATATCCCAATTGCATATGCAGCGGTTACTTTTGATGAGTAAGCAAAAAGTGAGAGATTAAGTAGTAAGAATAAGATTAGTATATGTTTTATATTTTTCATAAACTAATCTTACAATATATTTGTGGAAGTTACGTGTTATTTATCTTTTCCAGTTTTATCAAATGTTCTTGCAAAACCTTCTAAATCTTTTTTCTTTAAATCTCCATTATAAACAATATCTCTTGGATCAATATCTTTATCATTTAATACTTTAGGAACAATTTCTGCGTTATCAAGTACTTCCATATGATTACTTAATTCATCTTCACTATATGCCATTTGCATATCAGCACTTGCAACATGAGGAATATTTTCAATTACTTTTAGTTTTTTTAACTCTTCCTCTACACCTTTACCCTCAATAGTGATGATAATTCTTCCTTTTTCATCATGTAAATGATAATCACATACATCACAGTTCTTTAATGATTCAACAACCTCGTCTAAAAATTTTGGTAAAGTTTGTACTACAATGCTAGAAATATTCATAATTTAATCCTTTAATTTAATCAATTTTATAATAATTTATTTTTTTATGGTCACTTGCAACAAAAATCTCATTTTCATTAATAAATAAAATATTTGTTAATGTTGCAGGGTTTTGAACTAGAGTGTGAAGGTCATTTTTAGTAACGGTATTAAATACTGTTACCTCATTATCTTCGTTACTTGCATAAGCTGCAAGCTTTCCACTAGGACTTAATCCTGCACTGTATATTAAAAAAGAAGCAGTTTTATAATATACAGTACTATTATTCAAATGGTAAATAACTGATCTTCTATCTTGACCGGCTGTTATTATAACTCCATTCTTTGTATCTACTTGAAATACATTATCTAAGTTTTGATTTTCAAATGTTCTAACTTCTTCTAAGGTTCTAGAATTTAACATATGTAAATTGCCACTTTCATCTGCTATGATGATACTCTTCTTATCTTCTGTCAAAATAAAATTTGAGAATTTTGAGTGAGATATTTGTTTTATTTTTACTATCTTATTTTTAACTAAATCAAATGTATAAACTTCATTAGAAAGTAGGGCAAAAATAATTGTTTTTTCATCAATGAATTTTGCTTTAGCTATATACATCTTTTTTTTAGCAGAAATGATTTCTTTTAGCTGCTTATTTGCATAAATATTGACAGCTCTTCCACCTTTTTCACCTTGGGATAAAATTAATGTTTTATTCCCTAATACATCAACACTATATATTTTAGAATCAATTATATCTCCCATGAAATCTTTAATTTTTGGTAAAATAATTGAGTTGATTTTTGTTTTTGTTTTTATATCAAAAACATCTACACTTGAAGCAGCTGTAGCTGCATAAAGTTTATTCTCAGAAAAAACTAAATCAGTAACTCCACCTTTTGCCATATACGTAAAAGTTGGATCAATATCTTTTGCATTTAAAAAATTAAGAAGTAAAAGAATTGAAAAAACAAATTTAAATAGATTCATAAATATCCTTATTAGTGCTTATACTATTTTTATAGCATCTACAGGGCAGGTCTTAATACAGTAGCCACATGATGTACAATTATCTTGTATTTCTGGTCTAAACATGGCAATAAATTCAATTGCATCATCTAAACATGGATCTTTACATGAGAAACACATTGTTTGATTCCATGATAAACATTTTAATACATCTATTTCTATTTTAGCATCTATATTCTTTTTATTTTCAAGTAGTAAAACATCATGTGGACATGCATTTGCACACTCATCACAATAAGTACAACCACTATTAGTAAAGTCTAGTTTTGGAGTTTTATCTTCTTGCATGATGATGATATTTTCTTCACAAACTGTACTACATATTCCATCGCATTCTATACAGTTAGTCAAAAAAACAGATTCGTCTTCAAAATATGGGGGTCTTATAATCTTCTCTTGCTTTTCATCTTTTTTGATGGATGAAGCAAGAGAGCTAAATAGCTCTCTTCTTTTCATGATTTATTTAACACCTTCATTAATGTTATCTACTAAATTAGATTTAGTATTTAATCCTGTACCTCTAAATTCAGCTTTAAATACGTTCTGTGGAACATTATTACCTTCTGATTGAGGTGCGTGACATTGTGAACAGTTAAATCTAGAACCTGCTAAAGTAGTTAAAGATTTGCTAGTAGTTTTTAAATCACTAGTATTATCTACTGCTTTACCTTCTTTTTCTATTCTACCATCATTTGCCAAAGTTGTCATTGGTCTATAATCTGTAAAGTGAGACTTTGGTACTTCAGGAATAGTTTTGTCATAAGGTGCACTATCTACATGACAAGTTTTACATTGGTTATTATCAATAGTAATTGGTAACATACCTTCTGTATCATGAGGAACCATTGGTGGTGCATTTTCAAACGCTCTTTCAATCTTTTTACTTGTTCCTGCTACTGTTTTACTATATTGAGTTTTATCTCCAGTTGTATTAGATTCAGAATATAAATCTGTCTTTCTTAACCCTAAAGATTCTTCACTTACTGTTTTTGCTGCTGTAGAGCATCCAACAGTAAATATTGCTGCGATAGCTGCAATTGAAATTGTTAATTTACTGAACTTCATTTTGTCTTTCCTTCTTTAAATTTTTTATTGAAAAATTAAGAGCATCATCATCACATACTTCTATACATCTTGCACAATTAGTACATTCAGCACCTAAGACAGGTTTTGATTCTTTTGTAATCATTGAAAGAACTTGAACCTCAGGACAAACTTCTTTACATTTCATACATTCTGTACAGTTATCAACATTATGATGAACTCTAATAAAACTAAACTTCCCTATTAGTGAATAGGCTCCACCAAGAGGACATATATGACCACACCAGCCATTTTTTAAAACAAACAAATCAAAAAGAAATATTACAAGTATTGCTGCCCAGCCAAAACCAAAGCCGAAAATAATACCTCTATGAACCATAGAGATCGGCGATATTAATTCAAACGCTGCTACTCCCATTAAAAATGAGATAACTAAACTTATAACAATAACCCAGTATCTTATATTTCTAGAAGCTGGTTGCTTTTTTTGAACTTGATTAAAACCAAATTTTCTTCTTAGGTAGTTTGCTAAGTCCGTAATCATATTTACCGGACATACCCAAGAACAAAAAGCTCTTCCACCAACTGTCATATAAAATAAAACAATGATTAAAGCACCTAAAAGTACATCAAATGATAATACTGCACCTGTTGCAAATATTTGTAAAACGGCATAAGGGTCACTTAAAGGTATAACACCCATAAAGAGAGACGAACTTAAGTTCCCCATTAATACGTTAATTCCATATATATTTGCTATTACATATAAAACCATTATTGAAACTTGAACAATTCTTCTAGCTAGAAGGTATCTATATTTTGAAAAAAATGTTTTCATTAGTATAAATCCTCCATTGAACTATTTAAAGAATCCAGTGCAGATTTTTCGTTAATACCAGTGGTATTTTCTTCACTTGTTGCATTTTCAAGTCTTTTCTCATCATTTTTGTCCCAGCCTTTGATGTAGTAATCCCCAGCTCTGCCTTCGGCAACTTTTCTAGGAAGTACAAATATTGCTGCTTTTTCTGTTACACAGGCTTTTTCACATAAGCCACACCCTGTACATACATCAGCATGAACTACAGGCTTTAAAAAGGCATGTTTACCTGTTCTTGGGTTCTTTGTATACTCTACAGTTATAGCTTCTCCTAAAAGTGGACAAGCTCTGTAACAAGCATCACATTGAATACCCCAAAAAGCAATACAACTATTATCATCAATAACTGCAACACCCATATCGGCTTTGTTTATATCTAGCTCTTTTTTCTCATTTTGCACAGATTTTATATCAAGTGCTCCAGTGGGACAAACCGGAACACAAGGAATATCTGGACACATATAACAAGGAGTGTCTCTTGGCTCGAAATAAGGAGTTCCAAGAGGTTTATTCTCACCTGGTTTGGCTAGTTTAAGTGTATCAAAGGGACAAGCTTCTACACAAATCCCACACTTAATACATGTTGCAAGAAAATCTTCCTCATTAAGTGCAGCTGGAGGTCTTAGTATTAATTCAGTTGCTTTAACTTCATCAACATAGGCACTCCAAGTAAGTGCTCCTAAAACTGCTAGACCTGTTGTTCTAGCAATCTTTAGGAAAAACTTTCTTCTGTCACTCATGGGTTCTTTTGCTTGCGCTTTCATTTTTGACTCTTTTTTACTTTGAGGATTAATATTGCTCAAGACAATATACCCTCCTTAATTATGCTTTATAAATTTTTACCGCACATTTTTTAAAGTCTGTTTGTTTTGACTGTGGACAAGTATAATCTGCACAAACTTTGTTGATGAATACTTTCTCATCGAACCAAGGTACAAATACAAGTCCTTTAGAAGGTCTATTTCTTCCTCTAGTTTCAACTCTAGCTTTAACTTTTCCTCTTCTAGATTCAACCCAACATAAAGCACCTTGTTTAACATCATATTTCTTAGCATCTTCTGGATGCATGTAACATAATGCTTCTGGTACTGCTCTGTATAATTCTGGAACTCTCATAGTCATTGTTCCTGAATGCCAGTGCTCTAATACTCTACCTGTTGATAACCATACTGGATATTCAGTATCTGGCATTTCTGGTGCATCCATATAAGGTCTAGCAAAGATTTTTGCTTTATTTTTTAAAGATTTTTTGTTTTT
>AYRE01000052.1_pt1 | contig 16665 bp, 10 predicted proteins | sample 183791 | NCBI WGS metagenome assembly AYRE01 (sample SAMN02391470, study PRJNA226580) | bioreactor metagenome | isolation source: day 6 sample from continuous culture bioreactor with low C:N ratio... | place: Germany: Bremen | reverse complement strand
TGTCCGCCTTTTTTCAATTTCCCAAATAATATTTCATCTGTTAAAATATTTTTAATTTTATCAGATATAACTCTATTAAGAGGTCTAGCTCCCATAGCTTTGTCATATCCAAGTGTTGCTAATTGTTTTTTAGCTTTAGCAGAAATAGTGATTTTAATATTTTTATCACTTAATTGCTCTTCTAAATCTTCAATAAATTTACCAGCAACTTTAGCTACTACATCTAAACTTAATGCTGCAAATGAAACAATATTATCAAGTCTATTTCTAAACTCTGGTGCAAAGAATTTATTGATAGCTTTGTTTTCATTTAAACCATCATCTTTTGCAAATCCCATAACATTAGCTTCAGTAGCCCCTAGGTTTGAAGTCATAATTAAAATTACATTTTGGAAATCAGCTTTGTTTCCAGCATTATCTGTAAGTTCAGCATTATCCATAACTTGAAGTAAAATAGACATTAAATCAGGATGAGCTTTTTCAATTTCATCAAGTAATAATACTGTATGAGGATGTTTTCTAATTGCTTCTGTTAATAATCCACCTTGTTCAAATCCAACATAACCAGCAGGTGCTCCAATTAATCTTGAAATTGTATGAGCTTCCATATATTCACTCATATCAAATCTTTCAAAGTGTACACCTAATTGATGAGATAACTCTTTTGCAACTTCTGTTTTACCAACACCAGTAGGTCCAGTGAAAAGAAAAGATCCAATAGGTTTTTTATCTAAGCCAAGCCCTGCTTTGTTTCTTTTGATTGATTGAGCAATAGTACTAACAGCATCATCTTGTCCAAATACTCTTTTTTGCATATTTTTCTCTAAACCTTTTAATAAAGTAAGGTCAGATTTAGTAGCCGATCGAGCAGGAATATGTGCCATTTTTGAAACTGTTATTTCAATATCATTTTGAGTTACTGTAATATTCTTTTTTGTTTTTGTTTTAAGTTCAGTTGCTAAGTTAATTTTCTTAGAAGCCCCAACCTCATCAATAACATCAATAGCACAATCAGGTAAGAATCTATCAGTGATATATTTCTTACTTAATTCAACAGCACTCTCAATTGCATCATTTGAGTATTCAACTCCATGGAACTCTTCATATTTAGATTTTAATCCATTTAAAATAGTAATAGAGTCTTCAACAGAAGGTTCTTCAATATCAACTTTAGCAAATCTTCTAGATAATGCTTTATCTTTTGAGAAGTCATTTCTAAACTCAGCAAATGTAGTAGCACCTATACATCTTAGTTTACCATTTGCTAACATTGGTTTTAAAATATTTGAAGCATCCATAGCAGATCCTCCAACACTTCCAGCACCAACAATAGTATGAATTTCATCAATAAATAAAATTGCATTAGGAACTTTGATTACTTCTTGTAATAAAGATTTTAATTTCTTTTCAAAATCTCCTCTATATTTAGTACCAGCAATCATAGATCCCATATCCAGTGAAAATACCTTAGCATCATATAAAAACTCAGGAACTTTCTCTTGAGCAATTTCTAAAGCTAAACCTTCAGCAATAGCAGTTTTACCAACACCTGGTTCCCCTACTAAAATTGGATTATTCTTTTTTCTTCTAGATAATACTTCAATAACTCTTGAAATTTCTCTTTCACGTCCAATTACAGGATCTATTTCACCCTTTTGTGCAAGAGCTACTAATTCAGTAGAATTTTTATCTAAAACTTTATTGTTTTTCTCTTCTGTTTCATCTTCACTTTCTACTGGTTCATTATGAGAGAATTCTTCTAAGATATCTACTCTTTCAATACCTAAAGCGTGAATAAGATATGTAGCATAAGATTTTTCATCTTTTAATATAGCAACAAACATATCTTCTACACTTGCATTAGTTTTTCCACTTGTTTGAGTATGTGCTACCATATATTCAATTGTTGAAGTTAAAGATACAGTCTCTAAAGGCTCATCTTCAACACCTTCTGGTAAAACAGGAGTATTTTCTTCAATATATTTTTTTGTATCATCAAATAACTTATTTGAATCTACACCTAAATCCACAAATAAATTTTCAATTGATTCATCATGAATTAACATTAAGAATATATGCTCTAAAGTCAAATATTCATGGTTACTGCTTTTTGCATAACCCACTGCTTGTGAAAAAATGTTTCTTAATTCTTTACTAATCATAATCTTATTCTTCTTCCATAACAGCTTTCAAAGGAAAGCCTTGTTCTCTTGCCATAGTTTTTACTTGAGATACTTTTGTAGCTGCAATTTCATGAGTAAATACTCCGCAAACTTCTCTACCATTATTATGAATATTTAGCATAATTGCTGAAGCTTCATCTACTGTTTTTCTAAATACTTTTATTAAAATTTCTATTACAAAATCCATTGTTGAATAATCATCATTCAACAAGAATACTTTATATTTTTTTGGCTCTTCTAAATGTAATTCATCTTCTAATTCTATTTCTATTTCGTTAGCCACATCAAACCTTTTTATGATAAAATATCGTTTTATTTTTTAAGATAATAAATATTATACCAAAAAAGAAATTATATGCTAAAAGAAAAAGATTATTATAAAAACAAATCATTGTTTATAACAGCAACCAATACAGACGTTGGAAAAACCTATGCTAGTGAAAAGTTTTTGAGACATTTTGCAAAACTAGGACTAAAGGTTGGGTACTTTAAACCCTGTGAAACGGGTGTTATTGACTTACCCTTAGATGGTAATAAAATGTTAGAAATAACAAAAGAGTTAAATCCAGATTTTACTGCACATATAAATGATGTAGTTCCTTATCAATTTAAATTACCAGCAGCACCTTATGTATCAAAAGGTAATACATATATAGATATAGAAGTACTAAAAGAAAAAAAAGAGTACTTATCATCTTTATGTGATGTTCTAATTATTGAAGGTGCAGGTGGACTTATGGTTCCACTTGAAAAAGATCTATTTATTATTGATTTAATAAAAGAGTTCCAAACACAAGCTATTTTAATTACTCCATCTAAACTTGGAAGTATTAATGATACTTTACTTTCAATAGAAGCTTTAAAAAATAGAAATATAGATTATGAGTTCTATATTAACCTATATGAAGATAAAGACTCTTTTGAAGAAGTATCTCTTCCTTTTTTAGAAGAGTATTTTGATAAATTGAATTATCTACATAATATATAAAAGCTTTTTATATAAATTTCAGGTGAAAAACATGTTTTTTTCACCTGAAATTCCACAATAAAATATCTCACTTTATTTTCCTTTGAAAAGAAAAAAAATCATAAAAAAACAAAAAGAATTTGAAAATTTGTAAAATTTGTAAAATTTCAATGCTTAATTTTTCAAATAAACTACGCGATTTTTACCATATTTTCCTAGCTATTTAAGTTTTAAATCCCTATTTTATGGGCTATTTATAGACTTTTTAAATTTAAACTTAAATATATTTCCTATTTTAAATTGCATGAAAACAATTCATTTTAAATGCTGTATAACTTTCTCGTTCGTTTTTAAAAATCGCTACAATGTAGTGTCTAATTAAAAACAGGAAGCACATAATCGCAATAAACAATAAATGAAAGGTAAGAAGATGACTTCTGCAATAGATTTATCAAAATTAACGGCAAATGATGACTTAACACCAGTTCTTGGTGGACACTGGCCAGGTATACAAATTTACTACCCGCCAATTAAATTCAACCCATTAGATGGAACATACGAAAGTATGGAACAAGCTAAATTAAGATTACAAAAACATGCTTATAAAACAAAAGCACACACTGTACTATTTGATTTAGAAGATGGTTGTAGACAAAAAGCTATGTCAAGAGAATTATTAATTCAAGAACTTCCAAAGTTCCCTGAAAGAAATTTCCAAATAGCTGTAAGAATTAATCCATTCAGAACTGAAGAGTATGAAGAAGATTTAAAAATGTTAAAGCAAATTCACAAATACATTGATGTAATTGTTTTAGCAAAAGCTGGTGAAGTATATGGTTCAGCTGAAATCAGAGATTTATCTTCTTGGTTAGTATCTATTGGTAGTAATTTAACAATTCAACCAATTATTGAGCATCCAAAGTCTCTTCAAATTGCTGATAGATTAATGGAACATTCAACTGTTAAACACGTTGTATTTGGTATCCATGACTTCTCTAAAGCAATGGCATACAAAATCACACCTGAGGGTTGGATTGATGAGTTAGAAACATTCTTTAACATTTTAACTATGGAAGCTAGAATTAAAGGTAAAGGTGTTATCGGTGGAGTTGAAGTATTATTAACACCACATTCATTACCTGATCACTGTGTTGAGAAAAAAGACATTAGAAGATGGTTAGATTTACATGGTGATGAAGCATCTAGACATGTTTATGCACATGCTAAAAGAGAAAATGCTATGGGTCTTACTGGGAAACAAGTAATTACTCCAAACCATATTAATGTATGTAAAGTTGCATTTACACCATCTCCAAAAGAGATTGCAAAAGATGTAGAGATTTTAAAAGAGGCTATTAAAGCTGATGCATTATTATCTGGTGCTATTAGATATAAAGGTGAAATGTTAGATCCACCAATGTTTGGTAAATCTTTACAAAACATCTTAAGAGCTTATGCTTTAAGATCATTAGCAAAAGAAGATGAGATCTTCGCATTATCTGTATTAAATAGAATGCCTATTCATACATTTAAAGAAAACTGGCCATACGGTCAAATTTAATAAGGAGTTATACGATGAGTTCAACTGTAAAAATTGAAGTACCTGAATACTTAAATATTGGTGTTGCTTGTACATCTAAACATGTAGGTACTAAAAAAGAAAATAGCACTGCAATGATTATTGAAGATGATAAGTTAGGTACAGATGAAATATCATATAAAGATTTAGCTACTAAATCAGATCAAATCTGTAACTTCTTAACTGGTTTAGGTTTTGAAGCTAGAGATAGAGTATTAGTATGTTTAAAAAACTCACTAGCATATCCTATTTCATTCTTTGGAGCTATTAAAGCAGGTATTATTGCGGTACCTACTTCAACTTTATTATCTGGTTCTGAAGTTAAATACTTAGCTGAAGATTCACAAGCAAGTGCTATTGTATTATCTGCAACGATGTATGATAACTTGCTTCCATACCTTGAAAATCTTGATAACTTAAAAACTATCATTGTTGCAGGTATTGATTCAACTGATGGGTTAAATATTCCAAAAGGAATGAACGTATACTCTTTCTCTGAAATTTTAGAGAAAACAGATACTACACCTAATCACTATAATTCAAAATCAGGTGAGCCAGCATATTTAGTATATACATCTGGAACTACTGGTTATCCAAAGGGTGTTTTACACTCTCATAGATCATTAGTAGGAAGAACTCCTGCAACTGAGTACTGGTTTGACTTCAAAGAGGATGATAGAATCATGCACTCTGGAAAATTCAACTGGACTTATGTATTAGGTTCTGCACTTATGGATCCATTATATAATGGTCATACAGTTATTGCTTATGAGGGTGGTAACGATGCAGGAACATGGGTTGATTTAATTAAAAAGCATAAGTGTACTATCTTTATTGGAGTACCTACTATTTATAGACAAATCATCCAAAAGACTGAGTTCACATCAAAAGATTGTCCAAGCCTAAGATATTGTATGTCTGCTGGTGAGCATTTATCTGATGAAATGATTGGATTATGGAGAGATAGATTCAAACAAGATATTTTTGAAGCTATTGGAATGAGTGAATGTTCTTATTACATTTCTCACTCAAAAAATAATCCAATTAGACCAGGATCTGCTGGATTCGTACAACCAGGACATACTGTAAAACTACTTGATCCAAATACTTTAGAAGAAGTGGCTCTTGAAGAAGAAGGTATGATTTGTATTGGTGAAGATGATCCAGGCTTATTCTTAGAGTACTGGCAATTAGAAGAAGAAACTAGAAAAGCTAGACATAATGGTTACTTCTTTACAGGTGATTATGCTAAAAAAGATAAAGATGGTTATATCTGGTTCGTTGGTAGAAAAGATGACATCATTAATACATTCGGATTTAGAGTATCTCCACATGAAATAGAAAGAGTTGTAAAAACTCATGATTTAGTTGCTGATTGTGTTGCTTTTGGTTTAGATATTGAAAAAGATAAAACAATCGTTGCTATTGCTGTAATTGGACATACTGAATTAAGTGAAGATGAAGAAGCAGTAGTATTAAAATTTGCTCAAGATAATTTAGCAAAATATAAAGCACCTAAAACAATCTTTGGTATGACTGATTACCCAAGAACAAAAAATGGAAAAGTTTTAAGAAAACAACTAGTTAAAAACTTACATGATGTATATCATGCAGAAGAGACTGGGGAAGAACTTATTGAATACAAAGCTAGAAGATCAATGTTATTTGTACCTTCGTACAATAAACACAATGTTCAAAAAGCAAAAACTGTATTAGCTGATTCTGTAATTTTTGATCTTGAAGCAATTTTAGGTGAGCAAAGAGAAGCTGCTAGAGATACAATTAGAGAAGTATATAAAGAAGATGGTTCTAAATTTGGTGAGTCTGAAAGATTACTAAGAATTAATAACTTAGGAAGCGAAGATTTAGCAAAAGATTTAGAATTAGTTAAAGAGATTGAAGTTGATGGTTTATTATTCTCTAAAATTGAATCAAAAGATGATGTTTTAGAAGCAGTTAAATTAATTGATGAGGTTAATCCTGAATTAACTTTAATGATTATGATTGAAACACCATTATCTGTATTAAATATCCAAGAAATTTGTGCAGCATCTGATAGAGTTGAAGTTGTAGTTGTTGGTTCTAATAAACTTGCAAATAGACTTCAAATTGATATCAAAAAAGGTAGTAAAGCTATGTTTAATTACCTTTCACAAATTGCATTAGCTTCTAAAGCTTATGGAAAAACTGTGATTGATGGTCCACATTTTGATGTTCTTGATGAGTTTGCTTGTGAAGATTCAACAAAAGATGCATTTAACTTAGGATTTGATGGTAAGTCATTAATCCATCCAGTTCAGATTGAATATATCAATGATATCTTTACTCCTAAACAATCAGAAGTTGAAGATTATGAGCAAATGATAGTTCAATACGAAGAAGCTAAAAAAGAAGGGAAAGAAGTAATTCTTTTCAATAATAGATTAGTTGACGGTTCTAGAATTAAATGGGCTAAAAAAATGATTACATTATATGAAACATATAAATCATTAGGTCAAAACCTATTTAACAAATAAGGAGAAATTAGTGTCTAAAATTAACGTTGGAAACTTTTTTGAAGATTTTTCAATTGGTCAAAAAATAGTACACCCACTTCCTAGAACAATTAGTGAAGGAGATGTATCTTTATACATCGCTTTCACTGGTTCTAGATTTGCATTACATTCGTCAGATGTAGTAGCAAATGAAATGGGATTTGATAAAAGACCTATTGATGATACATTAATGTTTCACTTAACATTTGGTAAGTCTGTACAAGATATTTCTTTAAATGCAATTGCTAACTTAGGTTATGCAGAAATTGCATTCCCTAATCCTGTATATATTGGTGATACAGTTTCTATGACTTCATCAGTTATTGGATTAAAAGAGAATTCAAATGGAAAAAGTGGTGTTGTTTATGTTCACTCTATTGGTGTAAACCAAATGGGTGAGGAAGTTCTTAACTTCAAAAGATGGGTTATGGTTCACAAAAAAGATAAAGGAACTTTATCTGGAATTAAAGAAATTCCTACTTTTGCTGAAGCAACACCAATTGCTGATGAAATTAATCTTCCAGAAATTAAGTGTGTAGACACTGATGCATCTGGTGGAAAATATTTCTTCGAAGATTATGAAGTTGGTGAGAGATTAAATCACCCAGAAGGTATTACAGTTGATAATAGTGATCACACTTTAGCAACTAAGTTATACCAAAACAATGCAAAAGTTCATTTCAATGACCATATGATGAAAAGCTCACCAATGGGTGAGAGATTAATGTATGGTGGAATTGTAATTTCAATGGCCAGAGCTATTTCATTTAATGGTTTACAAAACGCGCAGTTTATGTATGCAATTAATAGTGGAGCTCATGCAAACCCAACTTATGCAGGTGATACAATTTATGCTTATACTGAAGTACTAGAAACAATTGATCATAAAAGAGAAGATATTGGATTATTAAGATTAAGAACGATTGCTGTGAAAAATCAGAAATCTTCAGAAATTGAAAACCCAAAAGGTGAAGATGGAAAGTACTTAAAAAATGTAGTACTTGATTTAGATTACACAGTAGTAATCCCAAAGAAAAAAACAAAAAAATAAATTTAAAATTAAAAAAAGGAAAATATTATGACACACCCTAACGAAGCACTATTTGGTTCAGGAGACAACTTACCAATTATCCCATCTTGTGAGCACTTTGCAGGTAGCGAAAAGCTAATCCTAAAAGGTTTCCAAATGCAAGAGAAATTAGGACCTGTTTTTGATATTACTTGTGATTGTGAAGATGGAGCTGAAACTGGTAAAGAAGTTGAGCATGCAGAAATGATTGTAAGAGTTGTAAACTCTGAAGCTAATAAATACGGAATGGCGGGAACTAGAATTCACGATTTCGATCATCCAGATTGGAGACAAGATATTGATATTTTAGTACCAGGTGCTGGTGAAAAATTAGCATACATTACTATTCCTAAATCAACTTCTTACGAAGATGCAAAAACTCAAGTTGAATATATTCAAGCTAAATGTAAAGAAGCTAATATTTCAAGAGAAATTCCAATTCACGTTTTAATTGAAACACATGGTGCTTTACAAGATGTAGAAAAAACTGCTACTTTACCATGGGTACAAGTATTAGACTTTGGTTTAATGGACTTTGTTTCTGGTTACCAAGGTGCAATTCCAGCATCTAATATGAGATCTCCTGGTCAATTTGATCACAGATTAATTGGTGCTGCTAAAGCAAAAGTTGTTCAAGCTGCATTACAAAATCACATTATTCCTTGTCATAATGTTACATTAGATTTAAAGAACCCATACCAAACTTACAAAGATGCTGAAAAAGCTAGAAATGAGTTCGGATTCTTAAGAATGTGGTCTATTTACCCAACACAAGTTCAAGCAATTGTTGATGCAATGAAACCAGACTTTACTGAGTTAGAAGCTGCACAAAATATCTTAATTGCTGCTCAAGATGCTGAGTGGGGACCAATCCAGTATGATGGTGAGTTACATGACAGAGCAACTTACAGATACTTCTGGGAATTAGTTCAAAGAGCAAACTTCTCTGGAACTAAATTACAAGATAGAGTTAAAGAAAGATTCTTCTCTTAATATCTTAAATCTAAGGCTTTTAGCCTTAGATTGTTTTTATATCACTACATTAATTTACTTCCAAACAAAAAAACACCCTCTTTTTATTATCTTTTATAATTCTTATAGTAGTACATTTTATACTCCTTTTATTAATTTTGAATGTAAAAACTAAACACTTTAAAAATTAAAAAAATTAAACTTCAAAAAAAAGATTTCTTTCATCACGACATTGGTATAATGTACTCAATTTCTAAGCAAAAAGGTAAAAAATGAGCGTAATTACAGAACAAGATATTATCGACAGCGTTGCTGACGCCTGTCAATTTATCTCATACTATCATCCAGAAGATTTCGTACAAGGTATGGTTGAAGCATACGAAAAAGAACAATCAGAATCTGCAAAGAATGCTATCGCGCAAATTCTAATTAATTCTAAAATGTGTGCAATGGGTCACAGACCTTTATGTCAAGATACTGGTTCAGTTAATATTTTTGTTAAAGTTGGTTTAAATGCTAAACTTGAGTTAACAAGAGAACTTGAAGATGTATTAAATGCAGGTGTAGCTAAAGGTTATACTAATCCAGATAATACTTTAAGATATTCTGTTGTTTCTGATCCTGCAGGAAAAAGAGCTAACACAAAAGATAATACTCCAGCTGTTATTCACATGAGTGTTAATAATGGTGATACTATTGATATTACTGTTGCTGCTAAAGGTGGTGGATCTGAGAATAAATCTAAATTTGCAGTATTAAATCCATCAGATTCAGTTTATGACTGGGTTATGGCAAATGTTAGAGAAATGGGTGCTGGTTGGTGTCCTCCTGGAATTTTAGGTATTGGTATTGGTGGAAACCCAGAGAAGTCTATGCTTTTAGCAAAAGAATCTTTAATGGATCACGTTGATATTCATGAATTACAAGCAAGAGGTCCACAAAACGCTCTTGAAGAATTAAGATTAAGATTATACGAAGATATTAACAAAGTTGGTATTGGAGCACAGGGTCTTGGTGGTTTAACTACTGTTCTTGATGTTAAAATCTTAGATTACCCATGTCACGCCGCATCGTTACCAGTTGCAATGATTCCAAATTGTGCAGCTACTAGACATATTCATTTTGAATTAGATGGTAATGGTGCAGTTAAGTTCGAGAGACCTTCTTTAGATATCTGGCCAGATTTAGAAATCCCAATGGACACAGTAAAGAAAGTTAACATCGATGATTTAACAAAAGAAAACTTATCTCAATTTAAATCAGGTGATACATTATTATTATCTGGAAAAATCTTAACAGCTAGAGATGCTGCTCATAAGAAAATTGTTGAGTACAAAAATGCTAATAAACCTTTACCAAACGGTTTAGACTTAAAAGATAGATTTATCTATTACGTTGGACCTGTTGATCCAGTTAGAGATGAAAAAGTAGGACCTGCGGGACCAACTACATCTACTAGAATGGATAAATTTACTAAAGATATGATGGAAATCGGAATCTTAGGTATGATTGGTAAAGCTGAAAGAAAGCAACCAACTATTGATTTAATTAAAGAATACAAATCTACTTACTTAATTGCTACTGGTGGAGCTGCTTATTTAATTTCTCAATCAATTACTGATGCAAAAGTTATTGCTTTTGAAGAAATGGGTATGGAAGCTATTTACGAATTTGAAGTAAAAGACATGCCAGTTACTGTAGCGGTCGACTCTGAGGGTGTATCTATTCACACTACAGGTCCTGCTAAATGGAGAACTATTTAATTACAAAGGCTTAGGCCTTTGTAATTAATATTCTTTTTTATCACCCCCTTTTTATAGATTTACACCCTCCTAAAATAATCCTTATACTAAAAAACTACCTTTAAACTTTGACTTTAAGAAGATGCAAGAAATGCTATTCTTTCTCAACAAAATTACAATGATGATAATATATAGGAAAAGAAATGTTATTAGAAGATTTAAAAGATTATTTAGGATTCGCAGTTGCTGGAAACTTCGCAAACCACTTAGGTGAAGCGGGAGAAGCAGATGAGTTCGCAGTTATTGAAACAAAAGAAAAAGATGCACCAAAAGGAATGTTCCCTTTTTATATTAAAAACCATGAGAGTTTTTTAGGAACATATCCAGTTTGTGATGAAATTATATATACACATGGTAGAGAAGATGAAAACCTTCAAGTAGAAGCTGAAGTAGCTTTGATTTGTGATTTCGTATATGAAAATGAAAAAGTTATTGATATTGTTCCAAAATATTTTTCAGCCTTTAATGACTGTTCAATTAGAATTCAAGATGGAAATAAACTAAGTACAAAAAAGAACTGGGGTATAAATACAAAAGGTATTTCACAAGATATTATTGAGATTGATAACTTCACCGAAGATGGTATTTTAAGTAAATATCATATTTCATCTTTTATTAAAAGAGATGGTATAGTACATGACTATGGTACTACCTCAGCAGTTAAATCATACTCATATTTCTTCACTCAATTAAAAGATTGGATGATTGATAAACTAAATACACAAGAAGATTGTGGACCATTAGAAGAGTTAACACAATTTATGGGTCAAGCAAAAGATTCAAATGGAATATTAATTGCAGCAGGAGCTACAGCATATACTGATTTTGGGAAGAAAAACTTCTTACAAAAAGGCGATGAGATATTCGTATATGTATATAATGCCCATGCACACTCTTTCCAAGATATTATGAACGATATGTGTGGAATGGATACTTTCCTTTCACAGTGTTCAAAACTACACCAAACAGTTCAATAAAATCACTTTTACTTACAAATACAAGAATTATCCTTGTATTTGTAATCTACTATTACCTCTAATAAGTTTTGTATTTACAACTGCTATATCATTTAATGAACTAAATAAATCTCCAGTTAAAAGTTCAATATCTTTTGCTAAAATACTTAATTCATAGTTATTAGCTTTTCTTGCATTTGAGTCCATAAATTTCTGCATTAGTTCATGAAATTTACTTTTTCGCTCTTTTAGTTTTTTCCATTCATTTGAATTAACAAAAACTCTATTATCTCTTTCACAATCAATTATCCATCTCCCTAGTTCTGTATCTTCATTTTTTACAACTTCTACTATATTATATGAATCTAAATTTCCAAAATACTCTTTTTTCAATTTTATATTATTGTTTTTAAATCTTGATATTTGTTGAATTAAATCAATATCATCAACCATATCGTAATACTTCTCTGTGATTTTTGCTTTTGCAGTAATACCAATAAGTCTTGATGAAAGGTTTGCAACTTCATTTGATAAATTACCAATATTAGCAGATGTAGCTGCATTTTTTTGTGTCATATGGTCTAACTCATTAACTGCTGCATTTACTTGAATCATACCCTCTTCTTGTTCTTTAATAGCAGTACTAACACTATCAATAATATCTTTTGTATCAATAATCTTTTCAGATAAATTATCATAACCTTTAATCATATCATTTGCAATATTTTTACCTTCATTTGACTTATAACTAGCCTCTTCTACTAATTGTTTTATAGTATTAGCAGCTTCAGCTGATCTTCCTGCAAGGTTTCTTACTTCTTGGGCAACAACGGCAAAACCTTTACCTGCTTCTCCTGCTGTTGCTGCTTCTACTGCTGCATTTAGTGATAAAATATTTGTTTGGAATGCAATTTTATCAATTACAGAAATTGCTTCACTAATGGCTTTTACTTTCTCATTAATCTCATCCATAGAAGTAGATGTTTTACTAGCTAAAGTATTCCCACTTACAGCTGATGAGTTTAATTCATCAGAAATTGTTAACATCTTAATAACATCATTGGAACTTGATTTCATATTTCCTGTAATTTGTTCAATGGAAGCAGCTGTTTCTTCTAGTGATGAAGCTTGTTGGTTTGCACTTGTTGATAAGTCATGAGAAGACTTACTCAATACTAAAGTATTAGACTCCAACTCTTTTCCTGCATTAGTAATCATTGCTACTAATTGAGAAATAGATTGCCCTAATAGTACAGAACCTGAGAATAATGTTCCAAAGTCTCCATATAAACCATCTTTTTCTTCACCTTTTAATCTTGTACTGTAATCACCTCTTGCATAACCATCAAGCACTTTATTAATATTACTTACTTTTTTATAACTGCTTTCTATCATTTCATTAATAATGACTCTTAACGACTCCACTTCATTTGTGGCACCATTTTGATGAATTTTGTACTCTAGAAAACCATTCGATACTTTTTGAACTACATCACTTAATTCAATTACAACTTTTTTATCTTGCTCAATAATATCTTTGATTTTTACAATTTGAGCATTCATATCTATTGTCATTAATGCAAACTCATCACTACCATTAATAGGCATCTCTTTTAGATACTCTTTTTCCCTACTTACATAAGAGAAGAAGTATTCTAAACCTTCTTTGAAGCTCATCATTGAATTTACAATTTTTTTAGTCATAAAAAACAATGAAACAAAAATAAGAGTTAAAATCACAATAATCACAACTACTAATAAAATAAAGTTCTCTTGAATTTGAGATGTTCTATTTTCCATTAGAGTTAATAAATTATTAGATACTTGATTTTGTAAATCTTCAAATTGTTTAATTCTTTGTATTGAATACTTATCCCATACTTGAATATCACCACCAAAGATGTTTTTACTTAGACTATTTATTGCTTTAATTGCTCTTGAATCATCTAAAGAAGTATATGCGTCTATTTCTTCAACACTTGAGCCTTTATCAATCATAGTTTTTAATTCAGAAGCCGTAAGCAAATATGAATCAAATACTCGCTTTATTTTCTTTAATAGTTTTTTCTCTTCTATAGTTACATTTTTAATTCTAGAATATTTTTTAATATCACGAATTAAAGAAGTATGTAGTTGTTCTACTTTTTTAAGATACTTTCTATCTCCTCTTAAAACATAGTTTTTAAAATTATGAATTAAGCCACCATATCCAGCAACCTCTTTTATATGAGATAATAACTGTACTTTAGTATTTTTAAGAAAAACAATTTTTCTAAGTTTTTCTACTTCTTTTGTAGAGCTTGAAGTAAGTATTTTTTCATATGTTTTTAATTCTTCTTTTGATGCATTTTTCTTAAATGTAGAAAGATATGTATCTTGTGAAGCAACAAGAGAACTAAATAGATAATAACTCTCACTAGATATTCTTCCTAAATCAAAGATATTACGAACTACAGTTGATTCCTTATAAGCTTTTTCAGAAGTATTAATTAATGAAATTAAAGATTCAGAATATTTAGAAATCTTACCATTATTAGAAAATGCAACTAAATCATCTGAAAAAGTCAATAAAATATCAATTATATTAGTATAGAACTTTTGTGTTTTTTCTTCATCTATTTGAGAAGACAGAACTTCTTTTCTAATATTTTTTAATTGTTTTATCTCTTTTAAAACCTTCTCAATCTTTGGCACAAGTTTATCATCATAATTACTAGCATCAAAGTTTTGAGTAAACTCTTTATAAAGTTTTTTATATTTGTCACTCTGTTTGATTTGAAATTTTAGTTCATCTTTAAAGCTATTTCCATAAGAAGATATATAATTAAGAGAGTAACTTCTCTCTTTTTGTAATTGAACTAATAAGCTATTACTATTCATAACAAACTCTAAATAGTTAATAGTTTTAGTCATACTATTTTTTTCTTCATATTTAATATATAGTGAATTAATTGACAAAACAATTATACTAATGATTGGAAGAAGAAGAATTAGTAATATTTTATTTTGAAGCTTTAAGTTATTCATATTTACTCCATAAATTGATTATTTTTGTAAATATATTCAAATTTAAATGAATGGTTTATTAACAGTTATTTTTTGTAACCATACTGTAATCTTGGGATTATTTATTAGTTATTAAATTTAGTTTTTGTAGTTTAAATATTTATTTATATTATTAAATAAGTCAGAGTAAGTTTTAAAATAGGGATTAGAATTTCCCTATTTTAAGATTATAAATCTACTAAAGCTTTAAATGTAGCTCCACATCTACCAATGTTATCAACATTAACATGTGATCTTTCATCTAATCTTCCATCTTCAAGATATTGGTGTTTTAATTCTAAGATTACAGGAGTAGTTACACCTGGAACATCAACTGTATCATAGTAATCACATAATAAAGCACTTTGAGAAGAAGAAATCATTGGTGGGTAACCATCCATAACTGCATTTACATCTATTTCAAACTTTTCTATTTCACTCTCTTCTTTTCCTAAAGGAAGTGCACATTTTTTAACTTGATCAGCATTGTCTTTATTTACAAAACAAATGGTAGCTTTTTTATGTTTTAAAATATTAGCAAGTGAGTCTTTTGGAATACCAGCTTCTTTCTCTCCAATTGCAACAATTACTAATGCTGGATTAGTTGAGATTGGTATAAAATATGAAAAAGGTGCTGCATTTAATACACCTTCATCTTCAGTTACAATCCAAGCAATAGGTCTTGGTATTACTGTATCTGACATAATTTTATATCTATTTAAATCGTTGATATCTTTATAATCTAAAATCATTCTTTTCCCTTATTTTTTATGGCTAAAATATATAAAATTATAGCTAAATATAAAGATTCAAAGAAAAACTAGTTTAGATTTTTTAGGCTAATTAAAAGGTTTGTTTCTAAAGGTTAAGAATTATCCAAAGGTAATGAGATTTTGAAAGATGCACCATTATAAATTACATCCTCAATAATAAATTCTTCATTATTTACAGATATTTTTCCATTCATATGATTTACTAAAATTTGTTTTGTCATATATAGTCCAACTCCCGTACCTAAGCTTTTTTCTTTTGTAGTAAAATATGGTTGGAATATCTTTTCAAGATTTTCTTTAGGAATTCCACCTCCACTATCTTTGATTACAATACAGGCTTGATTCTCTTCTTGAAATATATCAATTACAATAACTCTTTTTCCTTCAATTTGTTCAAGGACAGAGTCTCTAGCATTATTTAGGATATTAAGTACAGCTTGTAATAATTCATTCTTAATAGCTTTAATTTCTATACTATTAAAGTTTGTAATTACTTTAATATAATTGTTTTGCATTGAGGCAGCAATTAGATTAATATTCTTTTCCATTAATGATACTAAATCAAATTTTTCAACTTCTTTATTATCAATAAAAAAGTTTCTAAAGTCATCAATTGTACTAGATAGATGTTTTGTTGTATCAATGATTTTTTGTAAGTCTTTTTTCAAATCATCTTCTTTTAATGTTTTATAGTCAACCTTAATAACTGAACCACTAGCAATTGTAGAAATTATACTTAGAGGTTGTCTCCATTGATGAGCAATATTACCAATCATTTCACCCAT
>AYRE01000051.1_pt1 | contig 16689 bp, 18 predicted proteins | sample 183791 | NCBI WGS metagenome assembly AYRE01 (sample SAMN02391470, study PRJNA226580) | bioreactor metagenome | isolation source: day 6 sample from continuous culture bioreactor with low C:N ratio... | place: Germany: Bremen | reverse complement strand
TGTTTACATGCCTTACCTTGTAAAAACGTGGGATGACGCACAAAAAGTGTTTGCTAAAGGCTCTTCTATGCGCCAAACCGTTGCAGAAAAAATCAAAGTAAATAAAAAAATGCACACATTAAAAATAAAGATAAAAAATTAAATAAAATAAAATAAAAAATAAAGATAAAAATAAAGATAAAAAATAAAAAAATAAGAATAAAAACAACATAACATAAAATAATATAGTGAATATAAAACAAATATTTAAATATTAAAAAAATAAAACTCAAATATGAAAAAAATATTCATCTCAATTTTAATAATGTTTTCAATATCAACAATCATTTTTGCTGGAATTGAAGATACAGGAAATGAAAATCAAGTTATTTCAAAAGAAAATAATCCAGATTTTACAAGTAATACAAATACTGATAAAACTGTAACTAAAAATGATAATACTATCTGTCCGGCAATTTACGACCCAGTATGCGCTCAAATTCAAATCCAATGTATAAAAGCTCCATGTAATCCAATAAAAGAAACTTTTTCAAATTCATGTTTAGCTAAAGATAATAAAATATTATACAAAGGAGAGTGTGAAAAAAATGACGACAAAAATGATATTTTAGAAATTAACAAACTTCAAGTTGACTACTTAGAAGATGGTGGATTTAGTGTAAATACAGGTTTTAAAAATAATTTAAAATCAGATTTTAAAATTAGATATTTTAAAACAAATAATCCTAACAATATTAATGAAATGGTATTTTATAATAGAAACTTTGTAGGAACTGAAATTCACCCAACATACACAATTCCAGATTCAAAATCAAACTTAAACTTAGAATCAAATACTAAATATACAATCCAAATTACAGACATCACAAATTCAAAAATTTTTAAATCTTTAGATATCTCAACTAAAAATATTAAAAATAATCAAATAGATAAAAAGCAAAAACCACTAATCCACACAAGTTCAGATTCTTCATTTTCAGCTAAAAATGGAAAACCAGGACAAACTTGTGAACAATGGTTAAAAGAACAAAACATTCAATTTTACTTTTTAAAAACTATAATCCATGAAAATTTATTAACTAATAATTTTAAAGAAATTAAAAAAAGTTTAAACTGTATTTACAAAGACAATGGAAAAATCATTGTTGAACATTATAAAAAAAGTCCAAGTCCTACTGCTTATCCTGTAACTTCAGCAATTAATAGAAATTCAGAAGGAAAAATAACAGACCAATACTTTACAAGACTAGGATTTAATTCAAAATACTACAACTCATTAACTTGGGAAAATTTAGATAATATTCCAGATGGAAAATGGGGACAAAATTGTTATCAATGGTTAGAAGAAAAAGGATTTAAAGATTATGAGATTAGAGCATATGACATATACGGTGTTTTATCCCCAACAATCTGTGCCTACAAAATTCAAAAAGATGGAATTGAAACTTGCACATATGCTGGAGCTGCTGGAAACTTTGTTGAACTAAACCAAAACAATCAAAAAATTAAACCAGTTAGATACTGTGATACAAATGTTTTAAGAATTAATTCACAAATTGCAAAAATTGAAAAAAAACCAGACCTATCAATCGACGATGAAGAAATCATAAGCAAATGTGAAGTTGAAAAACTAAATTGGATTTCAACAAATATTAACAATGCTTTATCAGCAGAATTTGAAATTATAACAAAAAACTGTAATGGAGAAACAATAAATATTGAAATATTAGAATCTGATGGAATTCTAGACGATAAAATTGAAACAATTCCCATTAGAATATTTGATGAAAAAATGAATGCTAAATGGAATTTAAAAGATGTAAATGATGGGTGGTTTGGAGGAGAACCTGAATTTTACTTAAAATATAATAATATTAAATCTTCAATATTAGGTGAATAAAAATAAATTAAATAAATAAATTAAGTAATTAATTTTTATTTATTATTAAAAACTTTTTCTTAAAAAAATAAAAAACACATTAAAATTAGATAGCATTATAAAATACATTATTTTTATTTTATTATTAAATGGAAATTTTAAACAAATATTTAGAATTAGGTTTAGGATACGCAAAAGAATTTGCTCCTAAAATATTTATGGCAATTGTAATTTTAGTTATTGGATTAATTATTATTAGATTTGTAGTATCAGCAATTGAAAAAGCATTAAAACACAGTAAAATTGATATCTCACTAAGACACTTTTTAGAATCACTAGTAGGAATTTTACTTAAAATTTTATTATTCATTATTGTAATCTCTCACATTGGAATTCAAACTACATCATTTATTGCAATCTTCGCAGCAGCAGGATTTGCAATTGGTATGGCACTACAAGGTTCACTAGGTAACTTTGCAGGAGGAGTTATGATTTTATTCTTTAAACCATTCAGAGTTGGAGATTTTATTGAAGCTCAAGGATTTTCTGGATCAGTAAATAAAATTGAAATTTTTAATACTATTTTAAAAACTGGAGATAATAAAACAATTATTATTCCAAACGGAAAACTATCAAACGACTCAATCGTAAATTACTCAGTTGAAAAAAATAGAAGAGTTGATATGGTTTTTGGAATTGGATACGATGATGATATTAAAAAAGCTAAACAAATTTTAGAAACAATTTTAAAATCAGATAAAAGAGTTTTAGAAAATGATGGAAACTTAGTTGCCATTGGAACATTAAACGCTAGCAGTGTTGATTTCAAAGTTAGAGCTTGGGTTAAATCAGGTGATTATTGGGGAGTTTACCACGACTTAAATGAAAAAGTTAAAACTGAATTTGACAAAAATAAAATCTCAATTCCATTCCCACAAATGGATATAAACTTAAAAAAATAATTCAAATAATTATTTTTTAATAAATTATTAATATTAATATTTTTTATATTAGAAAAAAAATCTAGAATTTTTGTAATTAGACAAATATTTAAAATAATAATTAAATTTAAAATTTATTTTTCACCATGTGAAAAATTAAATCATCTTATTTAAAATATCTTTAGCATCCTTTGACTTATTCTTCCAAAAAGAATCATCCTGTAAAATTCTCTTTAAAATTAACTCTGGAGTTGACTTACCTAACTCATAAAATTGAGGTTGATGAGTTGTAACTAAATTCCCTTTATCATCTAACCCTTGAGCAGAAATTCCATCAATTCTAATTGACTTAATATTTTTTAACTCTAAATAATCTTTAATCTCAAGCCCTAAATGAGAAACAGCAATCGCATTAATATCTTTCTCATTTAACTCCATTAAAAAATTAATTAAAATTTTAGCAGCAGCCCCAGGCTCAGTCACAGCCTCAAACTCATCAATTAATAAAAACTTACTTGAATTAGAATCTAAAATTTCAACTAAATTTCTAATCGTTTGCTCAAAAGCTCCACTCCCTTGAGTTCCCGTAAACTTCTTTAAATAAATGATTTCATCATAAAACTTAACAGTTGAACTACTATCCCCATTAACAGGAAATCCCATACTCGTTAAAACCTGAGACTGTAAAACCATCTCTAACAAAGTTGTCTTCCCTCCTGAATTTGCTCCAGTTAAAACAGAAATTTTTTCACTATTTAACTTTGTTCCAAGTAATTCATCTGTTGATAAACCATAAGTAATTGGACTAGCATTATCAATATAAATATTTCTTCCTTGATGTAAAACATAATTCTCCTTTTGTAAAGTTGGATAATTTAATTGATATCTATCAATAAACTTTTTAATCCCATAAACTAAATCTGTAAAATAAGAATAATTATATAACTTTTTAATCTCAGTAATTGAAAACTTTGACAAAATCTTATACTCCTCATACTCCAACTCCTTCTCCATTCTCTCAGTCTGATTTAATAAATCCTTTTGAACATCCTCATCTAACTCAATTGGATAAGTAGAATTTGAAAAAATATAATTACATTTTAACTTAGCACCCTTAAACTTTTGAATTAAAACTTGTTCACTCTCCTTAATTAACTCATAAGTTTCCTCCTTAATTTTATCCTGAATTTGTTTTAAATTTCCTGAATTTAATAACTTAACTAACTCCTCTCCTTGTAAATTAATAGACTGACCCTCAATCTTTTCCTTTAACTTTAAATTTATTTGTTTTAAATCTTCGCCAATTCCAATAATACTTTGAGTTAACTGCTTTAACTCATCTCCTCTTTGCTCATTTAAAGTTTCCAATAACTTTTCAGAATCCAAATTAACTTTTACATCAGTTTTAAACTCACCTGCAAACTTCTCAATTAATTCTTGACTTTGAGATATTTTAGTCTTATCCAAAACTTGAACTAAATTTTCAATTCTATCCTTATTATTTTTAATAATATTACCAATAATAATTTGTTCAAACTCATCTGGTTTATAAGTTGGAAAATCAATCATTAAATCCTCATTAGTTACAAAAACTGAATCCTCATCAAACTTAGTATAATTTTCCGAAAACTCCTTTTGAGATAAAACCTGAATTTTAATTTTATACTTATTATATAATTTTTCCTCAATATCTTCCTCTAAAGTATAAAAACTTTGAAATAAAGTAACCTTCCCATTTAAATTCTCAATATCTGAAATATTTTCTTTTAAATCTGGTTGTGAACCTAAATCACTTGAAATTTGGTTAACTATCTCAATTGACTTTTTTCTTTGTTTGTATAATTTTTCACAATTATCAGCATAAAATAACTTTCTTAAATAATTATTTGTCTTCTCATTATGAAAATTTGATGTAATCATATCTTGAACTTTTGTTAAATGCTTTTTAGCATTTGTATCATATAATTTTGACTTTGGTTCAATATCAAAAATTTTTAAAAGTTGAGTAATATTTAATTGGTCTAACTTATGGATTTCATTATTTAATAATGCTTTTTTTAATGCTTTTTCGGTTTTAAAGGTTTTTTCTAAAATTGTATTGATATTTTCTGAATAGTTAAATGTCATAATAAATAACTAATAGATTTGGTTTAAAAATGTTTTGTGTAATTTTTAGTATGAATTATTAAAAAGAAAAACAACAAAGAAAAACCACATAATAAAATAAAATAAAATAAAAAATAAAAATATCAAAAATAAGAAATAAAATTATTAAAAACTTTTTCAATTTGATTATCTGGACAAAAATTTTGAGTAAACTTATTCTCACAAACATTATGATCCATCATCAACTTCTCCCTAATTTGATTATACTCACACTTTGCAAAACTATGATCAATCTCTGGATGAAACTGAATCCCAATAAAATTTTTAAAACTAAATCCCTGATTACAACAATCACTTCTAGCAATTAAATCACCACAATCAGGAATTTGCTTAATATGATCAAAATGATACTGAAAAACCTTGGCACAATTATTAATATTAGAAAATATTTTATGCTCCTTTAAAATTTCAATTTCACAAAACCCAATCTCACCACAATTTTGTTTCTCAACAACACCACCAAACTCATTAGCAATAACCTGAGCTCCAAAACAAATTCCTAAAGTTGGAATATTTTTTTCCCCAATTAAATTAATTTGTAACTTTAAATAATCAATTTGTTCCAAATCAACATCATAATCAAATCCTGACCCTGTAACAATAAAATGAGAAAACAAATCTAAACTAGATATTTTTTCCCCCTCAACAATTTTAATAATCTGTGACTTAATACCTAAATCAGAATAAATTTTTTGAATTTTTTGTGCCCTATGTCTTTGATCATCTTTAATAATACCACAATCTAAAATTCCAACATTCACTTCAAGCCCATTCATCGTATAATATTTTTATTCTAACAAGTTTAAAAACTTTTGTTTGAAAACACAAATCACTTTCTAAAACTATACTAAATAAATAATTTAAACTTTTCTTCACTAATTTGAAAAATAATAAAGAAAAGGTTTAAAAACTTTATGTATTAAATTTAATTATGGAATCTCTCACAGATGAGCAGTTGTATGAATTAAAACACGAAAAATTAACATTATACTGGACAAAATATATATTCTTAAGAAAAAGAATACACAGTGATATTTTATATTTATTTGTAGAATTTAAACAATACGAATTAATTAATTTTCTAAACAATAAAGAATTTGATGGAAAAATTATCTTTGAAAACTTATTAAAATTAATGAATACTATTAAAAATCTAGAAGAAAATATTACTGAAAAAAATGAGAGAAAAAAAATATTCTTTAAAGTAAAAAGAAAAATTTCAAATGAAACAATTCTAGCAGACATAGATAAATTATACAACAGTTTAACTTTTCAAGTTACAAGAACTCTAAAATAAAACTCCACTTTTACTAAATTTAATTTTAAACTTAATCTAATAAACTCAAAAATAAAAATTCTAAAAAAATAAAAATAATTAAATATAAATTTAATTACACTCTAACTTAAAATTAAAATCATCCGTATTCTCTGTTGGAAAATAACAAAAACTAGTTTGTAAATCAATATCAATTGATAAAGTTGAAATCACATCATTTGAAGTAACAGTTGAACCCGCTAACTTTGTATACAATAAAACAACATTATCATTTGTTGACCCAATAGCTTTAATCTCATCATAATTATTCAAAGCATTTTGAAGATCACTTGAAGTTTCATAATCATTTCCTAAAAAACAAATTGAATTAAACTTTTGATTTTTTAATTTAATATACTCAACATTCCCCTTATTTAAAGGATCCTCACAAGACTCAAACTTTTCAATTAATTGATTTTGAACCTTAACTCTCTCAGACTCCCCTAATTGATCAGACACTAAAAAAATTTGTTTAAAACCAAACACAATCAAAGCAATCATAACAATACTCATAAAAATATAAAATACTGCTTGCATAGCCATAGCTTTTTTATTTTGTTTCATACCTACCCTTAAAATATTTTATTTTTAAATATTTGTTTTTTTAAAAAATCATATGACTCGCATTAAGAAAAACTAAATAAAAAATTGACCATTTTAACAATAACCCTAAAAAACTAATTATTAAAGTTGTTGACTTATTTTCCTTAAAAAACCCATTTAACAAAGAAAATATAGGCCCAGGTAAAAATGGCGTAGATGCAGCAATAAACAATAAAATATATCCATACTTATCATACCTTTTTTTATATAAATCAAATTTTGTTTTTCCCAAATATGAAACAAAAGCTTTTTTATTTATCTTCTCCCCAATCATATAATTTATATAATAAGCCAAAGTTGCAAAAAAAGTTAATAAAAAAATAAAAACAAATGGATTTAACTTAGCATTAACTATCTGAATATAAAATAATCCCTCAAGTGGAATAATCACTAAAAAGAAAATATGTGATAAAAATGTTATTAAATAAAATGTTACAATCCCAACTGGTTTTTTAGTAATAAATAAATAAGCAATAAATAAAATACTCAAAGCTAATAAAATATACGAAAATTTTGTAATCTTTTCCTTATTCAAAATTGCCTTCATAATTTTTTTTTTCATTTTTATTAAAATATCCTTAAATATACAAACCTACTCTTACCAATCATCTTTCTAAAATATTCCCATTATGTTTAATTAAATTAAATACAATTAAATAAATCCCAATTAAACCAGCTGACACCACAATATCAAAAATATAATAAATCTCCGAATAAGAAAACTGAATAAACATAAAATTTAATCTATTAAAAATTAAAATTAATAAAAAAAAATAAACCATATACAATTTTTTATAAGACTCAAGTCTATGCCTAATAATCCACATAAAAATTGAAACTAAAATTACCAAATTATAAAATAAAACAATATAATCAAAATTATACCATAAATAAAAAAATAAAAATAAATCTAAAACAATCCCAAGTTTAACAAAATTTATAACAATCTTTTTAATTTCAGCAGTTTTATTTTTTGAAAACTTAGTAATAATTGCCAAAAATAAATAATACCTTGAAAAAAAATAAAAAGTAAACAAAGTTAAAGAAATTATAATAAATTGAAAAAATAAACCAATCTTAGAAACCAAATAAACCGAATAAAATATAGTTAAAAGTTCAAATAAACCTGATGCAAAAAAATAAAGAGCAGAAAATATAAAAAAATTCATAAGTTTTTTAGTTGACTTTTTAGGTTTAGTATACCTTTCACCAATTAAATTAAAAATTTTATATGAAATAAAAGCTAATAAAAAATTAATAAATAAATAAATAATTAACTGCATTGGGTCTGTATTAATCACAGTATCTGAGAATTCAACTTTTAAAGTATGAATTAATATTTCTAACATAAAAATAATTTGAAATTTTTTATTTATATAATTTTCTTATCATTATATAAATTATTAATTTAAAAATATCTAAAAATAAAAATAAAAAAAATAAAAAAAATAATTTTAATTATTGTAGTTGGTTTATACTATTGATTTGGACACAATTATTTTATATTTAAATATTAATTAAATTAAATATGGAATTAAAGTTCATTTTGCCATTATTATTGATTTTTATATCTAGTTTTATTTGTTTTATATTAATTTCAACTTATTTTTATTTATCTATTAATTTAAAACGAATTAGTTTTTTAATTTTATACTATTTTTGTGTATTCATCTCAACATTTATTGTATTCTCAAAACTATTTAAAGAATTTCAACTATTCTCCCCTATAATAAATACATTTATTGGATTTATCTCAATGACTTTAATTTTAATTACAATAAATAAATTATTTTTTAAAAATAAATTTAAATTAATTGAAAAATACCTAAACACACTTGATTTTATAATTCCAAATTTAATATATATGATAACAATTTACTCACTAGGGTTTTACTACTAAAAATAAAATAATTAAAAAAAACTCCCAAAAAAATCAATTATAAATATTAAAAAATCAAAACTCAAAAATATGTTTAAAAACTAAAATCCTTTTTCTTCTCTATTAAATAATAATAAAATAATATAACCTAAAAATTAATAAAAAAAGTATGGAGTCAATGAAATTACAAAGAAATATTACTTATGGAAGTATTTTACCAATTGTAGTATTTATAGCAGGACTATTAGTAATTTATTTTTTTTCTTCCCAACTATTTGGTGAAGGTATGATTACAATGTTATTCTCATCATTTTTTTATATAATTATGATATTAATTAGAAGTTCAGACGTAAACCCCCCAACACAATTTAACCTAATTTTAGAAAACCTATCAAGTTTTATGACATTTGGAATTTCATCAATATTATTTGGAGTTATGTTTTATAGTCCAAATGTAGAATTACTATTTATTCTTTTTATTTATTTTTTCGCAATTGCTTGTATTCTCTCAATCGCAAGAAACTGGGAATACGACGTAAGAGATGCTTTAGGATTCCCTATCGCATTCAACGGAATATTTTTCCCTTTATTTTATTATATGTATAAATTTTACTTTCACCAACTAGGAGACTCAATTTTTATTTTATACTACTTAATTGCCGGAGTTTTAATTGTATCAAATTATAAATTTTTATGGTTTGATGAAAAATATATTAAACACAAAGCAAAATACGAATCAATATATAAAAGAGATTTATTAAAATCAGAAATTGAAGATAAAATTGTTCAAGATAGATTAAAACAAAGAGAAAATAAAGAATTTGACAAAGAAAAAGATAAAAAATCTCAAAAAGAATTTGAAAAAAAAGTTGAAGAAAAATATGGAGAAAAAATTCAAAAAAAATATGAATATAAACCTGAATTACTAGAAGATTCAATCTTAGAAAAAATTCAAAAGAAAATTAAAAATACAATCAATAAAACTGACAGTTTTAATAAAATTCCAAATATGCCAACAATAAAAGAATTAGATGAAACATTACCACATACTAACACAAGTAATAACAATTCAAATGATGACAATAAGGATAATATAAATTTAAATAATAAAAAATACAAAACTGTAAACAAAGCATTTAACATTAAACCTAAACCAAAAAGAAAAAAGAAATTATTTCAAAAAATTATTGGATACCTATACAGTAAATTTGGAAATACAGAAGTTCACTGGTCAGACATTTCAGGAATGCCTAAAGAAAAAGAATTAAAAGAAACTTTAACTTCAACTCAAAACCTAACTGAAAATCCAAAACAAACTACTAACACTCCACAAAAAAATCAATCAAAACAAACTCAAAATACTAAACCACAACAAACACATGATTTAGTAAGTGGAGATAACTCAATTAAAGTTTCAGAAAAAGAAGTTAGAGAAGTATTCTCGAACCAAAAAACTACTGATAGTGATAATGATGAAGATTACGATTTTAACCAAGAAATTGAAATTCCTCAAACAAATAAACCTCAACCAACTCAACAAATTGAAGATAACGAAGAATTTGATTTAGGTGAATATGAAAACGATTACAAATAAAATAATAATAAATAATATAAATAAAAATAAAATAAAAAAATAATTTTCTCAAAAGAGAAAATTAACACAAATATCCTTTTCCAAACTCAAAAACTTTTTCACCATCAATTAAAATTTCTGAAACTCCAACAAACACATCAATATGATATCGTTGAAAAAACTTTTTCCCATATTTTGCAATTAACTTTTTCCTATAAATACCATGTTTCATACCAAGTGAAAAATGAACTCCTTCATGTCTCTCATAACTAGAAATATCTCCAAGACGAGTATCTCTTTTAATTCCTCTATTCATACCTAAACCAAGTTCACGAATATAACAAACTCCTTCAGGATTTTCAGCCTGTAACAACTGAAATAATTCATCAAATTTCTCTGGACCATTATGAGATACAATAAAACCACCTTCAACCTTACACGTGAAATTTTCACATAATTCAGTTTTATGATCTAACTTTGGAAAAGCATAAATTTCAAACTCACCATTTAAAGTTGATAAATCTAAACTCTCAGTAAAAACTTCTCCAACTGGAAACCTACTTCCCCAATCCTTTTTTCCTTCAAAATTAGCAGCATTCTCATAAACCTTATCCATTTTCCCAGAAAACTCTAAAACCTTTCCAGAATCAGAAATTAACTTAATAGAATTTGCTTTCTCAATTTTTTCAGATAAAAATGCGGCAGTTTTCTTATAATGTGGTAAATCATAATTTAAACTTTGAATATAAGTATTATATTCAGTTTCCTCATTCATTCTCATATGTGCATGCTCAGCAACCTTTAAATCTAAATCATGTAAAAGATTTCTCCACCTATACTTACTCATTCTAAAAGAAGAACTTTGAGATAAAACAACTAAATCTCCTTTATTTAATTCCTCAACTTTCAATTTTACTTTTTCATCATCAAAATTAGACAATTTTTCCTCATCTAAAGAATCTGGATTATCTAAACCTCCAAACTCATAAAAATTAATTAACTCACAATTAATCTTTAAAACCTCACAAGCCTTAACATATCCTTTAGCAATAATAAAACTTAAAGGACACACATTATCAAAAAAAATTAAAACTTTATTATCATGTGTAATTTTAAAATTCTCTGTCACAATTTTACTACAATTTTCAACTAATTTTACTGTATTAATATCAATACTTTCCATATAAAATAATGAAGAAATATAAATTTATAAAGTAACCCTATAAAATTCATGTAAACTAAAAAAACACATAAATTATATAAACATAAAAATACAAATATAATTTATGAAATGCCCATATTGCGAACACGACGACACAAAAGTATCTGACTCTAGAGACTCTAAAGATGGAACCTCAATTAAAAGAAGAAGACAATGTCAAAACTGTGAAAAAAGATTTTCAACATATGAAAAAGTTTTAAAACTTGATTTAGAAGTTAAAAAATCAAACGGGAAAGTTGAAGAATTTAACATTCAAAAAATTAAAAGAAGTTTACTAAAATCCTGTGAAAAAAGACCAATTACACTTGAACAAATTGAAAATGTATTAGACTCAGTTTTAATTGACTTAAAAAAAGTTAAAGAAGAACATATTCCAACTCAAGCAATTGGTAAATTTGTATTAAAAAACATTAAAGATTTAGACGAAATTGCCTTTTTAAAATATGCAATTGTTCACAACAATTATGCTTCAATGAATGAATTTATGAAAGAAATTGACAAAATTAAAGACTTTAAAGGTATAACTTATAGAAATAAACCTCAAAAAAAATAAAATCATAATTAATTATTATTTAACGATTAAATTTATGAAATATTTTTACTTTGTAAAAATGGATTAAAAATCTCCGATTTTTAAACAAAATTGACAAAATTGACAAAATTAAACTTTGTGAAAACATTGTTTTCACAACGGCTTAGAAATTTCCCAAATTTCTTGAGACTTTAAAGGTATTACTTATAGAAATAAACCTCAAAAAAAATAAAATTAAAATAATAAATAAATGAAATTTGATAAAATTTGTATCCTCGGAGCACCTTGTGTTGGAAAATCTACACTAATTGGAGAATTAAGAACTAAATTCAACACATACTCAATTCATCCACAATTTAACCAAACTAAAAAAGAATTATTTCCAAATTTAGAATTTAAAGATTTAAATTCAAACCAAATATTAGAATTATCAATTAAAACAATTCAAAATAGAATACAATTAGAAAAAAAACAAAAAATATTATTATCTGAAGGAGGAATAATCTATGATTTTGCATGGATAATTTACTTTACTAAATACTTACTAAAAAAAGAATTAGACTATTCAAAAATTCAAAAATTAATATTAGAAAATATCAAAAACTATAACTTAATTATATACATACCAATTGAATTTGAATTTATTCAAAGAAACAAACAATTTGAATCAAAACAATCTCAAAAAGATATAAATAAAATCATTCAAGAATTATTAAAACAATATAAAATTAACTTTATAACTCTTACAGGTTCACAAATCCAAAGAATTGAATCAACAATAAAAATAATTAAATAAACAATTAACTAAATTAGAATAATTAAAACTAAAGTTTTAATTATTCTAATCCTCTTTCTTTTCTTGATACAACAAACTGCTCAGGATACTTTTCCTTAAAATACTCAATCTTTGGATAATACCCAACATCCATAAATACCTTATCAATTGTTGCACACATACCAAACTTTGCATCCATAATCATATCAGAATCCATAATCGCTGTCCCCATAGCAATTAACTCCCCCTTACTAGATAAAATTGCAACAACTTCATCCTTTACAATATTCTCTGATAACTTTGAAACTCCTGGAACAGCTAAATCATAACCATGAGACAAAGAATCAATACTTGAATCATGAACATAAATTTTCTTAAACTCACACAATAAATCTTCCATTGGTCGAACATACTTTCTAAGTTCTTGCTCAAATCTACTCATACTATCTAAATTTTGCAAACCATCATCATGTTTTAAATATAAATTATATAAATTTCTTAACTTATCCACACCAATACTAAAATCATCCTCAGTAAAAGGTCCAGCCTTCACACGCCTAAGTTCAGCCATCTGAGCTCCAACTCCAAAAAACTCCCCTAAATCAGAACATAACTTTCTAATATAAGTTCCATGTTGACAACTAACCTTAAATAAAATATTTTGTCCATTATCCTCATAATCTAATAAATCAATAGAATAAATAGTTCTAGGTCTTAACTGACGCTTAACAGCAGATACAATCGGAGGCATTTGCATAATCTCCCCAGTAAATTTTTTTAACCCCTCTAAAACTTTCTCCTTTGAAACAGGTTTATGAACATACATTAAACAAATATAAACCTTATCTGATTTTAACATATACTCCATTAATCTTGTAGCTCTACCTAACCCCATAACCAAAGTCCCAGTAACTTTTGGATCTAAAGTTCCTGAATGCCCAGATTTAGAAACTCCTAAAACATGTTTCACATTATCAGCAGTCGTATGAGAAGTAGGACCACAATCCTTATCAATATTTACAAACCCTTTCTCCAATAATTCATCAATATTTCTCTCCTCTGGATAAGTCCCTAACTCATCACAAGAAAATTGAGTTGATTTTAAAATTAAATTTCCTTCACAATTTTTATTCATAATATAAATTAAGACATAATTATTTAAAAACATAACCTAAAAATAAAATATGGATGACAAATTTTTTATAGTAAGTTTTCTAAAAAAACTATTTATACAAGACAACGATGAGAAATGGACAAGAAAAATTGAAGAATTTTCAAAAAAAGTAAAATTTGACAATTCCGAAAAAATCAAAAATAACCTAACACTAAACCAACTAAATTATGAAGGTGACATATTTTACCTTTTATTCAACCAAGAAACATTTATTGGATTTACACAAATTAGATTTAATAACGATGAAATCTGGATTGACATTACAAAAATAAACAATAACTTTAGAGGACAAGGATTTGGAACAATTTTATCAGATATTGTAATAAACATTGGTAAACAAAATAAACAATTTAAAAAGATAATTTCCCAACCTGACGGTATTGAAAACGGAAAACAATTTAGACTAAAACAAGGATTTGAAAATAAAGGGGAATTAATGGTATTAAACATCAACCAATAATATCTGTGAAAATTAATTATTTTAAAATTAAAAAATGAATGAACAAATAAAACAAAAATTAAAATTTCAATTAAAAAAATACATTGAAAATGACAGTAATAAAGCAGAAAATAAAATTTCAGAAATCGCATTAGAAAATAAATTTGAAAATGAAACAAAATTTAATGAAAATTTATTAAAATACTTAGAAAACATTGGAATCACAAACCAACCAATTGCTGAAAACTTAACTATTAAACAATTTAACTATGAAAATTTAAATTATTTTTTACTATTCTCAAACCAACAATTTATAGGATTTATATCAACACTAATTAGAGGAGCCAAAATAGACATCGAAAACATTCAAATCCAATACTCAACATTCTACACTGGACTAGCACTAATTAAAGAACTAAAAAATATACTTAATCAAAATTCAAACATTCACTTTATTAACTTTGAACACAAATTAGAAATCTTTGAATTAAAACAACTATTTGAAATTGAAAACTTCAAAATAATGGGAGAATTTATGCAATACCAAAAATAAAAATCAATACAATAAAAATAAAAATAAATTTAACCAAAACTTTTCTAAAAATCTAATTATATTCAAATAATTAAACTTCAAATTTATATATTTAAAACAATATAAAAATAATAATATAAATGGAAAACAATAATAAAATTGAAAAAAAATATAACCACATTAAATTTTTTCTACAATTCTGGGCAACAATTACAATAGGAACAGTTATGATATATTGGACATTAATCAGTCTAGAAAAAGGATTTTTAATTAGTTTTCTCCCACCAGCAATCTCATTTTCACTCGTAATATTTTACTTTATTAAATTTACTCAAATTTCAAATAAATACTTAAAACTAGAATAAAATAAATTAAATTAAAAATTATAAAAACATAATCAAAATCTACCTTTGAAAGATTTCAATTATATCACCAGGTTCAACTCTATGCTCAAGACCTACTTGTTGCCAATCAAACTTTACAGAATCACCCTTAATCTTTGCAAACCTAAACTTCTCAAACATACTTCTATGAATTTTCTCACAAACTCTCTTAACATTATCAAATCTCTCAACAACTAAAGGTTTCTCAAAATCAGGTTCAGATTTTCTCTCTTTTAAATAAACATGCATAAACCCTAACTGAGTCCAAACAAATTCTTTAAACCCATCTAAATTTAACTTTTTATCAGCAGAAACCCCAGTTATAGCATAATCTGGATATTTCTCCTTCAATAAAGCAATTTTTTCTCTAATCTCATCATGAGAAAATAAATCCAACTTATTAATACAAATAACTCCATGAGAATACTGTAAATTTCCATAACAAGCATCAACAAAATCCTCAACATTTAAATTTCTCTCATGAATAATTACTTCAACATTTGTAAACTTCAAATCAGACATTACTTGCTCAATTAATTCATAAGGAACAGTCTCCTTTGAATTATTTAAAGGAACAGAAACACCTCCTTTGTGAGTTTTATTAATCTCTAAATTTGGTCTCATAGAATTAAACCTCAATCCCGCCTTATGAGTTTCAGTTAATAACATCTCCATCTCCTCTAAAACAAATCTAGAATCTAAAACAAAAACAACTAAATCACAAGCACGCACAACACTCAAAACTTTCTTACCAAACCCACGATTATCCGCAGCCTTATCAATAATACCTGGTAAATCCAATAACTGCAAATTTGTATGTTTATAATGTAAAAGTCCAGGAATTACATCCAAAGTTGTAAACTCATAAGCTCCAATTTTAGACTCCTTATTAGTACAAGCTCCAAGTAAAGTAGACTTACCAACAGAAGGTTTACCTAAAAATCCAACAGTTGCATCTCCTTCCTTTTTAACAGCAAAACCTTCTCCACCCTTACCTCCTGAAGATAACTTAACCTCTAATTCTTCCTTTAACTTTGAAATTTTAGCCTTAAGTTGCCCAACGGCCATCTCAGTTTTCTTATTAACCTTAGTCCCTTTAAGTTCAGCCTCAAGCTCTTCAATTCTTTCTTTAAGTTCCTCATGTGCCATTTTTACATTAATTAAAATTTAATAAAATAAGTAAAATACTCTTATTTGTATATATCTAGTAAAAATAAATAAAATACTCTTTAAAAACATTATGTGTTATAAAAATAAAAAATATATATAGTAAAAA
>AYRE01000050.1_pt1 | contig 16796 bp, 13 predicted proteins | sample 183791 | NCBI WGS metagenome assembly AYRE01 (sample SAMN02391470, study PRJNA226580) | bioreactor metagenome | isolation source: day 6 sample from continuous culture bioreactor with low C:N ratio... | place: Germany: Bremen | reverse complement strand
GTGGATATTTCTGGAAAATATGAAGTTAAGAAAAATGTTGAACTTTATGCAGGTGTAGATAATATTTTTGATAAAGAACTAGATACTGTTTTAGGTTCAAACGTTGGAGTATATTATTTCACTGGTGTTAAAGTTAGCTTTTAATGAAATTCATAATTAAATTACTAAAAGACTTCCCAGCCTATTTATTTTCAGGTTGGGGAGCTATTGCTTCTATTTTACTTTTTATTGCCTGTTGGGATATTGGAAATCAAGTTTATGGGAATTTAGTTTTACCATCACCACTGCAAACTTTTCAAACTTTGTTTTTAATGCTACAAGACCCTGAGGTTTGGAGTGAGATTAAAACTACAATCTATCGAGCTTCTATTGGCTTTTCAATATCTTTTCTAATAGGAACTACACTTGGATTATTAGCAGGTTTTTTTGCAACTGCTTCAATTATGAGTAGACCAATAGTTACTATACTAGTTGGAATGCCACCAATTGCTTGGATTGTATTAGCAATGATTTGGTTTGGTATGAATGACCAAACAGTTATATTTACAGTTGTAGTAGCTTCCTTTCCTATAATTTTTGTAGGAGCCTTACAAGGAACTAGAACAATTGAAGGGGATTTAAAAGAGATGGTAGATTCTTTTAATTTACCTTTTTATCAGAAGTTTTTGAATCTGTATTTTCCTCATATTTTCTCTTATGTTTTTCCTGCTTTAATCTCAGGACTTGGTATGTCTTGGAAGATTGTTGTAATGGCTGAGCTTTTAGCTTCAAACTCTGGAATAGGTTACTCTTTATCAATTGCAAGAGCTCAGTTAGATACTCCAACAGCTTTAGCTTTAGTTGTTATTATGATTGGAACTTTGATGATTATTGAATATATAATTTTAGAACCTATAAAAAGAGAGGTTGAATCATGGCGAGATTAGAAGTACAAAATGTAAATCACTCTTTTGGTTTTACTGAGATTTTAAATGATATTAACTTTACTTTAGAAAAAGGAGAGGTTTTATCAATAGTAGGTCCAAGTGGGGGAGGGAAAACTACTCTTTTACACTTATGTGCAAAACTTCTAAAACTTGAAGAAGGCAAAATAAGAAACTCTTTTAAAAGTTCATCCTTTGCTTTTCAAGAACCAAGACTTCTTCCTTGGAAAAATGTCTTAGATAATATCTCTTTGGGTTTAATTGCTAAAGGTGAGAAGAAAAAAATAGCACTTGAAAAATCAAAAAAGATTGCTTTACAATTTGGTTTGGAAGCTGATGATTTTGAGAAGTTTCCAAAAGATTTAAGTGGTGGAATGAGACAAAGAGTCTCTTTTGCAAGAGCTTTAGTAGTTGAACCTGAGCTTTTATTTTTAGATGAGCCTTTTTCTGCTTTAGATATTGGTTTGAAAAAAGAGTTACAAAATATATTAATTGAGAAAATAGAAAATAAAGAGTTATCTATTTTATTTATTACCCATGATTTAATGGAAGCTATTAGATTAAGCAATAAAGTCTTATTACTAAAAGCAGATCCGGGACAAATAGTAAAAAGTTTTGACTATGATATTTCTCAAAAACAAAGAAATGATGAGTTTGTTTATAATGAATGTGCGAAGTTATTGCAAGATAATACAATCATCTCAACATTTGAATTGGAGTTAAAATAATGGCAAATGCAATGAAACATTATATGTATTACCCAGATGATAAAAATGTACCAATATATCTAGCTTATGGTTTTAGAATTATCTTCTTACTTCTAGCTCCTTATATTGTAATCTCTTCAATTTTATGGGGATTTGTATACTCTGGAATGATTCCATTTTTTACAGATGATATTTTAACTTGGCATATTTATGAGTTTTTATATGGTATTGGAATTGCTGGAATATTGGCTTTTTTACTTACTGGTTTACCTGAAATGTATCCAGGTTCTGTTCCTATCATTGGAAATAAACTAAAAATAATTACAGCTTTATGGTTAAGTGGAAGAGTTAGCTTCTGGTTTATTGATTATCTTAGTATTTATATAGTTTTTATTTTGAATGTATCTATTTTATTATGGATTTTAGTTTGGGCTTTTAAACCTGTGGTTTTAGATAAGTTCCAAAAACACTCTTCAATTGCTTATACTATATGTGCTTTGTTTTTTGTACAAGTGTGGTTTTTCTTATCACAGATGTCATTAGTTCAAAGTGATTCTTTGGCTATTTTAAAAGTGGCATTAGGATTGTTTATGGTATTAATTCTTTTAGCATTAAGACGAGTTAATATGGAAGCTTTAAATGAAATTATGGAAGATAAAAATATTGATGATATATTTTTAGCAAGAAGTTTTAGATATAACCTAGCTATTTTTACTGTTTTATTATATACAGTAGGGGAGTTTTTTTATGAAGGAAATTCTGCTTTAGCATGGATTGGTTTTGCTTGTGCTTGTGCTATTATTTCTATACTAAATGACTATATTTTAAAATATGAATCAATACTATTTGAGCCCTTTGTGATTTTTTTATCACTGGTTACAATTCTAATGAGTTTAGGTTATGGTTTTATTGCTTATGATATTTTAGATGAGTCTTTATATGCAATAAATCATTTTAGACATTTTTTAACTACTGGTTCTTTTGGAATTGCATTTTTTGTCATAATGGTTGTAATCTCAACAGTTCACACTGGAAGACAATTAACATCAAATATTTATATAGTATTAGGGGTTTTGTTTATATTAGCCTCTACACTTATTAGGGTATTTATTCCTTTTTATGAAGAGTATACAATTCTTGCTTATGTGAGTTCTTCAATTCTTTGGGCATTGGCATTTGTACTTTATATGATTAAATATTTTCCATATTTATTAGCTAAAAGAGCTGATGGAATAAAAGGTTAGAAAAGAGTTAATAACTCTTTTCTAGTTTTTGTTTTACTCTTATTTAAGAATTATAGTATATAATCTATTTGCGACTTAGTTGCAAAAATACAAATGGAATATTTTATGGATATATTAAAATCAAATATTGCAAAACTTCCTTCTAAACATGGGAAGTTTTATATAAAAGCATATAAACAAAATGATCAAGAACACCTAGCAATTATGAGTGAAGACTTTGAGTCTTTGAATTCTCCTTATGTTAGAGTTCACAGTGAATGTTTAACAGGTGATGCCTTAGGTAGTTTAAAATGTGATTGTCAAAACCAATTAGAACTAGCTTTGGATTTTATTACAAGTGAGGGCGGTTTAGTAATTTATCATAGACAAGAAGGTCGAAATATTGGATTATTAAATAAAATTAATGCCTATGCCTTACAAGATCAAGGTAGAAATACAGTTCAAGCAAATTTAGAACTTGGATTTGCAGAAGATGAAAGAGATTATAGTGTTGTAAAATTTATATTAGAAGATTTAAATGTAAGTAAGTTAAAGCTTATTACAAATAATCCAAAAAAAATAGAGTATATAGAGTCTTTAGGGGTTGAGATAGAAGAGAGAATCCCAGCGGTTACAAAAATAAATAAATATAATAAAAACTATTTAGATACAAAAAAAGAACATTTTGGACACTATTTATAAGAAGAAACTAAGCAGTTTCTTCTTTTTCTACTTCCTCATCCCATAATACAGATACACCGTATTCTTCGTCAGTTATAACGTACTTGAAGTATTCACCTGTACCTTTTCTACCATGAAGTCTTATTGTTGCTTGTCCATCTTTTAATAAATTTTTCATTTCATATTCAGAAAAACTTCTTTTATTCCATCTTAAAAATGCATTTGAATAAACTCTGAATCTACATGTTGAGTCTGCTGTGAATACGTATTGTTCACTTTCATCATACTCTTTTTTTGCATTTTGACATGAATAAAGTTTTACAGTTTTTCCTTGAGCTGTAATTTTTTTTGATGTAACAATTCCATCACAATAAGGGCAGTTTCCTAATATCATTTTGTTTAGTTCCTAGATGTTTGTTTAATAGTGTGATTTTAGCAGATTAAAAATAGAGTTTCAAAAAATATGTCAATTTGTAAGATTAAAAGAAAAAAGCCTAAAGCTCTTTTCCTTCAAAATTGTTTTTTTCTACATTATTAACAACTTCTGATGCTATTTGGTTAGTTTCAATAGCAATTTGGTTTGTCTTTTGCGCGATTTGAGTGTTTTCTTGCGTATATGAATCTAATCTATCTACAATATCTCCAATGAATCTCATTTTAGAATCTTGCTCTTTTGCAGCATTTGTAACATCGTCAATTAATTGATTTGTTTCATTGATTTTCTCTTCAAGTTCATTAAATCCTTCAATCATTGAATCACTAATTCTTTTACCTTCTTTTGTTTTAAGTGTAGCACTTTCAACTAAATTTGTAATCTCTTTGGCTGCATCAGAAGATCTATTAGCTAGGTTACGAACTTCTGCTGCAACTACTGCAAAGCCTTTTCCAGCTTCACCAGCAGTTGCTGCTTCAACAGCTGCGTTTAGTGAAAGAATATTTGTTTGGAATGCAATTTGATCAATAATTGAAATAGCTTCATTAATAGCACTTACTTTTTCATTAATATCATCCATAGATGTGGCCGTTTGAGAAGCTAATGCTTTACCTTTATTTGCTGATTCTTTTGTATAAGATGAGATATTTGACATCTCACTTGCTTTTTGATTTGTACTACTAATTGTTTCACTGATATCCTTAATAGCATTTGTTGTTTCTTCTAATGACTCTGTTTGTTTAATGGCATTTTGATTTAAAATATTAACATCTCTTGTTAATTGCTCTGAACTATGTTTTAATGTTAATCCATCTTTTTGATTAGATTTAAGCATATTTGTAATCATTTTATTCATTGAAATAATTTCTTTTCCAATCTCGCCATTTGTATTAGCATCAAGTCTAGCTCTAAAGTCGTAGTTTGCATAACTTTCAACAACTTTTGCCAATTGATTAATATCATTTCCTACAAAACTTTCAAGTTTTTGTAACATTTCATTAATTAGTTCTTTTAACTCATTTAAAGATTTAGTACTAGAATCTTTTGAAATTCTTCTATTTAAATGACCTTCCCCAACACTATTTACTACATCTTTAACATCATTAATAAGTTCATTCTCTTCTTTAATACTTGTAGTAATTGTTTTAACATTTTGATTAATATTTTTAGCCATTTTTCCAAATTCATCATTTTGAGTGATTTGAATCTCTTGAATACTATCTGTTTGTTTATTTAAGAATTTGAAGAAATTATCTAAACCATTTTCAATTGTATTTAACTTCTTCGTTAATATTCTAGTTCCAATAAATACTACAATACCAATTAATAAAGTTGTAATTAATCCCGCAAAAATTGAGAACTTTTCAATAATAAATGCATCTTCTAAATACTCTTCATCTGGTACTGATAATCCAAATCCCCAGTTTATATCTGAATCACTAATTTTAAAGGATGCAAGATAATTAAACGAAGGTTTATTATTGATTTCAGATTTATTCTCAAAAAATAAATCTTTATTATTCTTGATATTTTTGATAATATCTTTAGAAATAGGAGTTTTATTGATTTGCTCTAATTTTTTTCCATGGTTTTTAGCATTTGGGTGAGCAATTAATGTTCCTTGAGAAGTTAGAATATAACCATAACCACTTTTAAGAATTTTTAATTTAGAAACTTTTTGTACGATTTTATCTAATGAGATATCGATTCCTACAACACCAACAAATTTGCCTTTGTTATACATTGGAATTGATACAGTAGTATTTAATACATTTTTCCCATCAACTTCAAATTTATATGGTTCTGTAATAAACTCTTTTTTTGTTCTTTCAGGTTCCGTAATCCATTTGTTGTTTTTAAGAACTGGATATTGCCATACAAGATTTATTTCACCATTATTTTTCATTACATAAGGTGAGAATCTACCAGTTTCATCATGGGCATATCTATTAGCCATTCTTGAAATATTTGGATAAAACGAATTTGGTTCAAAGTATGTCCAAACCCCAACAATATATGGATTCTTCTCCAATATGGAACTCATAAGTTCAACAAGAACAGGTTTGTCATACATTACATTTTCATTTAATGCTGTTTCAAGTGTTGCACTAAATGTTTTTATAAGAACTACTGATTTTTCGATGTCACCTTTGATTTCTAATGCATTCTTAAAACCTAATTGCATCATATAATCTTTGGATATTTTTTTACTATCTTTAAATGCTTTATTTGAGATCAGAAATGTAGAGATTGTAGATAAGACAATTAATACAGATAATACACCAAATAATAACTTTTTACTAAAATTTAAATTATTAAACATTATACAAACCTTTTTTCCTAGTAATAAGTAATTATTATATATAAAAAGTGTTTAGTTTTTGTTATTAAAAAGTATAAATCTTACAAATTATAAAATTTTATTTTATGGAGCTAATCTTGAGATCTTCCATTCCCCAAATTCGTCTTTTTCATAAAGAAATCTATCATGTAATCTATCTTGCCCACCTTGCCAAAATTCGATTCTAACTGGTTTTACAATATATCCACCCCAAAATGATGGAAATGGTACTTCTCCATTTGCAAATTTGTTTTTCATTTCATCAAATTTTTGCTCTAATAAACTTCTTGATGAGATTACTTCACTTTGATGTGAAACCCAAGCTCCTAATTGACTACCTTTTGGTCTTGCTAAGAAGTATTTTAGAGATTTAGTTTTTGAAATCTTTTCAATAGAACCTTCAATTTTTATTTGTCTTTCAAGTTCTAACCATGAAAAAAGTAGGGCTGATTTTGGATTTTCTTCTATTTGTTGAGCTTTTTTACTTTTGTAGTTTGTAAAAAAGACAAAACCATCTTCATCAAAAGTTTTTAATAATACAGTTCTAATACTTGGCATCATATCTTTACCAACTGTAGCTAAACTCATAGCATTTGGTTCGCATAGTTTTTCATTTAGTGCATCATTAAACCAAATTTCAAACTGTTTAAAAGGGTTGATGTTTAGGTCTTGTTCTTCTAAACCTTTTGTAGTATATTTTCCTCTAAGATGTGTTAAGTCCAAAATATCTCCTAGTGTTGATAATATATTTTATCTAATAATATCTCAAAGTCTAAGATAAATATTCTGGCTTGTGTAAAAAGAATCCTTGTGAATGAGTTATTCCTAACTCTTTTACCATTTCATAGATTTGTTCTGAGTGAACAAACTCTGCTACTATTTCAATTCCAAGTTTTTGAGCGAAACTTACAATAGTTGAAACTGTAAGGTGTAAGTTTTCATTTGTATCAATATCTCTAATTAGTGAGCCGTCAATTTTTAGAATATCAATATTTAATTTGATAATATATTCAAAGTTTGAATATCCTGTTCCAAAATCATCAATAGCTATTTTACAACCGATTCTTTTCATTTTTGTAATGAATGTTGATACTTCATCAAAGTTTTCAATACCTTCTGATTCTACGATTTCTAATATTGCATTATTTGCTGTATTTGTTTGTATTAATTTATTAACTAAAAAATCTACGGTTTTTTTATTTGTAATATCTTGAATAGTAAGATTTATTGAGAACATTTTGTCTTTGTTTTCAAAATAAGCACATGCTTTTTCTATCATGATTCTTGTCATATTTGGATAAAGTTTGGCTTTTTTTGCATGTTCTAAGAACTTAAATGGAGAAATGATAGTTCCATCTTTTTGTTTCATTCTCATTAATGTTTCATATTTGTATTCATTTGTAGTATTGTTATAAATCTTTTGTGCATACATTAAAATAGAGTCATGTTTTAATGCGTATTTAATCTCTTTTGTAAAGTTGATATTCTCTTTTAGCTTCTCTTGAATATCAATCCTATCATTAAATACACATACTTCTAAGTTTTTCTCTTTAGCATGAGATAAAGCCATTTCTGTATTGGTAATTAAGGTCTTTTTTCCAGTAGCAATTCCAATAGTAAGAGATAAATTAAAAATATCATCATCTATAACAAATTCAACTTTTGATATATGTTCTACTATTCTTTCACAAGTTAAAGTAAGTTCTTTTAGTGAGAAATCACCTTTTGCTAAAATTGCAAAAATATCTCCAGAAATTCTATAGATATTTAGATTAGTACTTTTGAATTTTAGTAACTCTTTTGCAAACTGTTTTAGTATTCTATCCCCAATATCAATTCCATAAGAGTCATTTAAGTCTTTGAATCTATCAATATCAATGATCGCAAGTTTAGGAAATACTACACTTTTAAGATCTGTAATCATTTTTGATCTATTGTATAAATCACATAATTCGTCAATAGATTGCTTATAAATAATTTTATCTTTTTCATATAGTGAACTAACATCATGTCTAATTCCGATAAACTCAATTATCTCTGAGTTTTTATCTAAAATTGGAATGATTGTTGTATTTACATAATATGAAGTTCCATCTTTTTTTCTATTACAAATAATAGCTCTAAATATCTCTTTTTTTCTAACTGTCTCCCATAGATCTCTAAAAACTTCTTGTGGTACCTCTGGATGTCTAATAATACTGTGTTTTTGTCCTATTAGTTCCTCTTCTGCATATCCAGAAATTGAACAAAAATTATCATTTACATAAGTGATTATTCCATTCAGGTTTGTTTTTGAAACGATAGCACTTTCATCTAAGGCATTTTTATATTGACCAAGTAGAGTTAAACTATCAAAGAGATTTTCACTAGTTTTATCATGAGCTTGAAGGTGGTTGTTTATATCTTTTATATAATTATTCGTAGATATTAGTTCATGATTCTTTTTTTCTATATTTGCTTCAAAAACTTTTCTTTTTTCTATATCTCTCCATGAAACATATAAGTAGTTTTCATCTTTTATTTTCATTGGTTTTAAAGTAACTTCAACCCAGAACGTTTCATTAGTAATTTTTTTATGTAGCCACTCAAATCTAATAACACCATTGTCATAAGAGTTTTGCATTATTTCATTTGCTTTTTGTTTTGATTTTTTTCCATCTGGTTGAAATTGTGGTGATATATATGCTGGGTGTGTATCTATTAAATCATCTTTTGATGACATATTTAAGGCTTTTAATGCAGCGTCATTACAGTCAATATATTTGTAATCTTTAACAAATAAGATTGGATCAACTGAGTTTTCAAAAAGAGTGTCATAATGATCAATATTGTTAAAAGTAAAATTATTTTCCATAAGTTACGTAGCCTTGTTTTATTAAAGTGTATAAATATATAACAATAAAACTTAAATAAAGCAAGGTGTTTCTCTATAAAAATAACTTTTTTATGGAGAAACTTTAAAATTAATCAAAAATCTTTAAAACTATCTCTTTTAATTCTTTTTTCATAACATCATTCAATATTTTTTTATTTGAATAAATATAGAAAGGAACAGTGTTTAACATAGATTGTTTAAGTCTTTTTCTAAGAGTTGAAACTTCATCAATATTAATTAACTCTTCTCCATCATATAAACAGAAATCTTTTTGAATTCCTATTTTAAAAGATACAACTTGAAAAGTGAAGAATAAATCATCTTTTTTATTTTCCCATCTTTTAATAAAAGAGTCCAGTTCTTTTTGTAGTACTTTAGATTTATGTTCTGTAATATATCCAAAACTTTCCCTAAATTTATATCTCTCAACTGTAGAAAATCCAAGGACTTTGTAAAACTCATTTAAGTTTTTCCAAGGACTTCTAAATCTTCTTTTCCCAAATAAAACTTCTTCAAAAGAGTATAGATATTTTTTTTCATGGGCATCTAAATCTTCTCTATCTTTGATTAAAAAATATTCATGTTTAAATAATGAAATTAACCAATTTTCATCTAACATAGAAATGTTGTCTAACTCTTTTTCTATATTTTTATCTTTGAAATTCCAAAGCATAGAAATATTATGTAAAATATCACTTTGTGTCTCTTCATCATTAAAATATTTTGTAGATAAATATTGAACTACATTTTCAAGCAAGGCATCAGTTTTTGCAATACCATGATTATAAATAACTTTTTTATATAAATTAAATCTCATTTCTAACATATGTTCAATATCTATTAAAGACATATCAAAAAAGCTAAGATAAAAATTATTATTCTTTTTTACTAATACTGCTTGTTTTGTAATTCTAATATGATCATTAGGTCCGGTAATATATCCACTAGCTAACATATCTCTATTTACATAATCTAATCTATCAGCATCAACAGTACTATCAATAAATTTATGTAAAACATTAAAATCAAAACCATTATATATTTTGTCTTCAAAAATATATAAAGATAGTTTTTCAATTAGTTTAATATACTCTTTATCAATATTTTTTTTAAGAAGGTTACTTACTTCATATTGAAATAACAGTGATAATAGGTTTTTCCCAATTGCTTCATGTAATACTTTTGATGCATTATTAGTAATTTCATCATAAATATTTTTGAATTCAATCTCTTTTTGCACTAGTATTTCTTGATTTAACTCTTTTTCTTTAATCTTGTTATAGACTTTTTTTAGAGCATTTTCAATTTGATGAGAGAAGGGTAGATGTCCTACATCATGTAACAATCCAACAATTCTAATAGTTTGTAAAATAATACTATATGTTGCCCTATGAGCTTTTGATTTCGTAGGAACAGTAAATTGATATAAAGCTTTATTATCAAAGTATTCCATATCATCTAAATCTAATTTTAGATTCTCTTCTTTTATTATTTGAATAATTACATCTTTTAATGAATTTAAAAAATCATTTTTTGTTGTTTTATCAGCATTTAGTAATGAGTTCTTGAACATAAAAGAAGCTAAATGCATAGTACCAAGAGAGTGAATAAATCTCTTGGTTGTAATTGATGGATATGAAAAATATGCTAAAGCATTTTGTGTAATAAATTGTAATCTATTAACAACTTTTGTTTGTAAAATTTTGTCTTCTAATTTTGTGTATTCGATATGATTATAAATTGTATCGTTGATTAATCTATTTTGTATTTTATATTCCTTATCTTGATCTTTTCTCAAAGATTCTTTCAGTAAATTCTGCGAACTTACCTCTAACTGCTTTTTCTAGTTCTATTGCAAACATCTTAATTTCAGGATGTTCAAATTTTGTATGTTTAAGCAGTGTTGTTAATCCATTATTATATTTATTTAAATATAAATTATCGATTTGCCTATTTGATCCAATTACAACTGCCATACAAGATTCATCTAATCTTGAAAGTATTAGTTGAGTTGTATTTTCTGAGCTATTTTGCCATTCATCCATTATTACAATGGCACTTGATAAGGTTCTACCTCTAGCTTCTCCTGGCCATAATGTTTCCATGCAATACTTTGATTCAAGTTCTGAAATTTTTGACTCTATTGATTCACTATTTTCTCTATTTTCTGACTTTTTAAGATGTTTTTTTGCAATGAACTCTAAAGTATCTTGTAATGCCATATTATAGATTCTAAATTTTTCATCATTTCCTGCTAAATACCCAACATCTGCGCCTTTATCTAAAGATTCAATAGAGTTTCTAACATAAACAATTTTGTCGTAATATCCAAGGTCAATTAGTCTCATTGCACAAACTATTGACATAAGAGTCTTCCCGCTTCCTGCTTTTGCATCAATTACTAATAAGTCGTACATATTAGATAAAATTGCTTTTGTAAATAGTTTTTGTTTTAAATTTACTGGTTTTACATTTAAAGCTTTGAAATCATTCTCTTTTAATAAATCAAGTTTTCCATTATGTGTAATTGCATATTCGCTATTACCATCAGAACTTTCAAATATATAAGAGAAGTTCTCTTGGGAGTGTTCAGGATCTATCTCTTCAACTGCTTTATTATCTAATGTATTAAACATTGATGAGTCTAATTCTACGTTTTTAACAAACTCAAATTTTGGTACAGTTGATTTATCGTCATGTAGTGTTTCTGTTTTTATGCTTTTAAATAAAGCGAAAATTCTTGCATAAACATCTAATGATAAGAATATAGTTTGAGCACCTTTATAATACTCTTGTGCAATTGAAGCTACTTCTATAATTCTTTTATCATTACTTTCACTTAGGTGAATTTGTTCTATTTGGGTGTCATATGTATCTTTTGCGATAATATCTAGATTAATTTCGTCATTTGAAAACTTTACCACTTTGAAACCAAGTTTATAATCAACTTCCTTAATTTTCATCTTTGCTAATAATCTTGCAAATTCTCTTGAGTAAAATCCTAGTTCATTTGTCAGCTTTTTTTTATCCTCTAATTCTAATAAAACTGTTTCGGGAATTACAATATGGTTGGTTTTATTGTCAGAGATTTTAAATAGATTCTGAAGATTTTGTAAGATGATATTTGTGTCTAGTACATATACTTTTTCTTTCATATTTTATTATAGCACGTATTGGTTACAAAGTAATAACAGAATATGCCAATAAATAATCAAATAAATTTTAAATTACTCTTGAAATTTTTTAAAAAAGTAGTATAATATTCGCAAAAAACAAAATCAAACAGGTCTTTACTTTGAACAGAATAAGAAGAAATAATATACACTACTTATTAAAAACATCTTTTGAACTAGCTAATGAAGCTATTTATTTAATTGATTTCAATGGAAAAATAATATTTGCAAATACTACAGCTTGTAATACTCTTGGCTACACACGAAAAGAGATGTTAAATCTTAATGTTTGGGACGTAGATGGGCATGTCCTCACAAAAAAAGATTTTCAATCAAAGTTACAATTTATTAAAGAACAAGATCCTGAAAGCTCTGTAGAAATACAATCAACTCATAGAAAAAAAGACTCAACATTTATACCTGTCAATATTAGTTCTAGAATTGTAATGATTAACAATAAAGAGCATTTAATATCATATGTTTCAGATATAACCGATAAAATTAATCAAGATGAAAAATTGAATTTATATTTTGAATTTATAAAAGAGTCTAATGAGATTATTATATTAGTAGATTTTGAAACACAAAAAATAGAATTTGCAAATCAAAAAGCAAGTTTGAGTTTAGGTTATAGTCTAGAAGAGCTTAAGCAATTAAGAATTTCAGATATAAGAAAAGCAATTGAAAATAATGCACAAATTCCAGAAGTTTTCAAAGAAATTTCAAAGAAAAAAAGTCTTATTACTTTAGGACAATATCTTTGTAAAGATGGTTCTAGTGTTTATGTAGAAACTTCACTTAGCCTAAAAAACTTTCAAGGAAAGGATTATATCCTTGCTTTCTCACGAGATATTAGTGATAGATTAGAGTTAGAAAAAAGAAGAGAAGAAGTAAACACCAAGCTTGCAAACTATAATAAAACCCTAAAAGATGAAGTTTCAAAAATTAAAAAAGAGCTTATTGAGTATGAAGATATTATGCATAGACAATCTAAAATGGCTGCAATGGGTGAGATGTTAGAAAACATAGCTCATCAGTGGAGACAGCCTTTGTCTGTTATATCTGTATTATCAACGGGAATGCAAATTAATCATAAAGCAGGGAACTTAGATGATGAGACTTTAAACAATGGTTTAAATGATATTAATACAAGTGCTCAATATTTATCTAAAACTATTGATGATTTTAGGGATTTTTTCAAACCAAATTATAATAAAAGTGAATTCCAAATTAGTGAAGTAATTGACTACACTATAAATTTAGTAAAAACTAAATTTTCATCTTTAGATATTGTTATTATTGAAAATATTATGGAATTAGATGTATATACTTTTAAAAACGAATTGATTCAGGTAATTATTAATATTCTAAATAATGCAGGGGATGAACTAGTTGAATCCAAAAATAAAAGAAAATTAATTTTTATTGAAAGTTACAGTAACGAAGATTCCATGTTTATAAAAATAAAAGATAATGCAGGTGGAATTCCCTCTCATATTCTCAATAGAATCTTCGAGCCATATTTTACTACTAAACATAAATCTCAAGGAACAGGAATAGGGCTGTTTATGAGTAATGAAATTATAAAGAAGCACATGAAAGGTGATATTATCGTAAAAAATAGAGAATTCATGTATGAAGATGCCTTATATAAAGGCGCTGAATTTATTATCAAACTACCTCACTCATATTAAAACTAATTAAATCTGTTTAAAAGCGGAATAAATCAATAAATAATTTATTTAAGCATTCTATTGTCTTTACATTTTATTTAATTATCATATAATATTTTAGATTTAAATAATTATATTTAGTATTAAAGAAGGTAAGTTATGGATCATAAGGAATTTATGACAAATATGTCTGATCTTTCAATAGTTTATATTGAAGATGATATAAATATTAGAAAATATATTTGTGAATTTCTAAGCAGATATTGTAAAAATATATATGAAGCATCAAGTGCAGAAGAAGGGTATTCTTTATATAAAAAACATAAACCTCAAATTTTATTAGTTGATATTAATCTTCCCAAAATGAGTGGAATGGAGCTCATCTCATTAATAAGAGAGAATGATAAAAATACCAGAGTTATTATCTCAACGGCATATACAAATAAAGAGTTTACAATTGAGGCTATTGAACTGTTTATTACTAGGTATCTAGTAAAACCAATAACTAGTATAGATTTAGTTGAAGCTTTAAAAAAAGCAATAAATGAGTTCTCTGAAGTATTTCCTAATTTTGGAAATATAGATTTAGGAGAGAGTTTTTTTTATGATAGAAGAAAAAGAGTTCTGTTTCAAAATTTAGAAGAGATTAGTTTGCGCAAAAAAGAGATGCAAATATTAGAATTTTTTATTAAGAAAAATGAACAAATTATAAGTTATGAGTCTTTACAAAATGAAGTTTGGGAAGATGAGGTAATGACTGAAAATTCTATTAGAAGTCAGATTAGAAATATAAGACAAAAAACCCATCATGGTATTTTTTCAAATGTAAGTGGAGTAGGTTATAAACTATACAGAAGTGAAAAACTATGAATAGCCTAAAAAAAATAGCTAATCAAGGGGAATTTAGTATTGATGCTAATTCAACTATCAAAGAAGCAATGGCTATTATGCATAGAAATAAAAATGGTAGTGTTGTTTTAATTGAAAACTTAAAACCAGTTGCTATTATTACTGAAAGTGATATTGTTAATACTTTAAAAGCTAATATGAATCTAAATAAAAGATCTATTGAAATAGCTACAAGAAAAGTAATATCAACAAATGAGAATAGACCAGTTGAATATGCTTTTGATTTATTAATACAACATAGTATTAGAAGAATAATTCTTGTAGACAATGATGGTTTATACAAAGGTATAGTACTTCAAAAAGATTTATTTGAATATTTAGAAGAAGATGTATATAAAATTGATTTAAAAGTATCCGATATTATTAAAACTGAGCATACAATACAAACGGTTCAAATTGATGATACCATTAAAAAAGCTGTAAATATTATGCAAGAGTATCAAATAGGTTCTGTTGTAGTATTAGATGCTAATACTCATGTGGGAATTATTACAGAAAAAGATATTTTAAAACTTACATACTATGAGGTTGAACTAAACCAAAAAGTAGCTACGTGTATGAGTTCACCTATAATCACAGTAAAAGTTGATTCTTTAGTGACAAATGTTATTGAGTTAATGAAAGTACAAAGTATTAGAAGAGTCGCTGTCTTAGATAATGAAGGAAAAATAGTCTCAATTGTTACTAATAGAGATATTCTAAAACATATCAAAGGTAACTATACAAGAATCCTACAAAATAAAATTAAACATGCCCAAGAAATAATGGACTTTTTGCCTGAGCCAATTATTGAAATTTTTTATTCTAAAAATGAAGAAGTGATTTATTGGATGAATGAACAAGCACATAAATTATTTGGAAATGATTTAATTGAACAAAAAGTTACAAGACTATTCAAGATAGAAGATTGGGAAGAAATTAAAAGTTTTTTATTAAGAAAAAAACAGCTAAAAAACAAATCAGTAGAAATAAAAGGTTCTATCTACGAAATATCTGGGACAATCTCAAAAAATGTAAATACAAACTTTATTAAATTGATTTTCAAAGATGTAACAAACTATGAAAATGAAAAAACGAAACTTCAAAATCTAATTGATACTGAAATAGAGCGGCGTATGGATAGTGAGTATTTGCTAATGCAACAAGCAAAACTTGCTACCATGGGGGAAATGATTGGGCATATTGCACATCAATGGAGACAACCTTTAGCTCAATTAGGTGGGATTTTTATGAATTTAGAATCTGCTTATGCTTTTAATGAATTAGATGAAAAGTATTTAAATCAAAGAGTTTTACATGGAAATGATTTATTAAAATATATGTCTAATACAATTGAAGATTTTAGGAACTTTTTTGAACCAAATAGAACTAAAGAGGTTTTTAATCTGTCTGAGTATATTCAAAATGCTGTAAATATAATAAATGCGTCTTTAACTTATCATCATATAAATCTAGATTTTCATAAACCATCAAAAACTATAAATACAACTGGCTTTCCAAGTGAGTTTTCCCAAGTGATTTTAAATATTTTAGCTAATGCTCAAGATGTGTTAGTTCAAGAAGATATTAAAAATCCATTTATAAAAATAGTGCTTAGAGAGACAAAAGATAAGGTTTATATTGATATTGAAGATAATGGTGGAGGAATAAATCTAAATGTTATTGATAAGGTATTTGATATTTACTTTACTACAAAATCAAAAAAAGAGGGTACTGGTTTAGGTCTTTATATATCTAAACTAATTATTGAGACAAAATTATCTGGGGAAATTAATGTAAGTAATAGTGATGTTGGTGCTGTATTTACAATTGAATTATCAAAGGATAATATTTTAAATGATGAGGTACTTTAAAACCA
>AYRE01000049.1_pt1 | contig 16799 bp, 14 predicted proteins | sample 183791 | NCBI WGS metagenome assembly AYRE01 (sample SAMN02391470, study PRJNA226580) | bioreactor metagenome | isolation source: day 6 sample from continuous culture bioreactor with low C:N ratio... | place: Germany: Bremen | reverse complement strand
ATTAAATCACCTTGTTGTCCATGGTAAGATTTACCTTTTCCTTTTGCTCTAATTTTTTGACCATCTTTAATTCCTTCTGGAATTTTAATATCAAAAGAATCATTGTTTAATGAGATATGTTGTTTCCCACCAAGAATAGAAACATCAAATGGAATAGTAATTTGTGCAGATGTATCTAAATCTGGTTCATCAAAACCACCAAATCCTCCACCGAATCCACCTTGTCCAAATCCGCCTTGACCAAAACCAGCGCCGCCACCTTGACCAAACATTTGTCTTAAGATATCATCTAAATTACTGTTTGAACCTTGACCTCTTGCGAAGTCATGGAAGTTTTGTCCACCAAACATTGAATCACCATATTGATCATATTGTAATTTTTTGTCTTGGTCACTTAGTACTTCATAAGCTGCGTTAATTTCTTTGAATTTCTCTTCTGCTTCTGGATCTTTATTCACATCTGGGTGATATTTTCTTGCTAATTTTCTATAAGCTTTTTTAATTTCATCAGCTGAAGCATTTTCATTTACTTCAAGTGTTTCATATAAACTTTTTGCCATTTTATTTCCTAGAATAATATAAGTATTTACATTTAATTATACATTATAACACAAACTTGAGTCATAGTCAATCAAGGTTTGTTTGACAATTAGCACTATTAACAAAGATTATGCTATTATTTTGAGCTTATTTACAATAGGCTATTAAAAAATATCATGGAATAATTTATGTTTTACACTGATGAGTGGACTCAACAAGAGCTATATAAAAATACAAAACAACTAGAAGAAGAGGGAATAAAAGTAGTATTAATTGATACTATTTTAAAACCACTAAGAAATATTGAAACAATCACATATAATCCTTATGAAATGGAAACAATGCCAGAGGGTACAGTTTTTGTTTTTTATTGTGATTCTGGAAAAACTACAAAAGAGCGGCTCAACTACTATAAAAAGAAGTTTCCTAAATATAGATGCGTGAGTTTAAGAGGTGGTAGAGGATACTGGCGACCAAATTATCAACTACTTGAAGAGATAGAAAAGAATGCCTAAATTTTTAGAATATGACTATGTTGTTGTTGGTGCTGGTATTGCTGGTAGTGCTACATCTTATTTTTTATCAGAGCATTCTGATTCTGTTTTACTAATAGATAAAAATGAAAAAGTAGCATTTGGTGCTAGTGGTGCAGCTGGAGCTTTTCTTTCACCTTTATTAGGTAAAGATAATGCTTTTAAATCTTTAATAACTAAGTCCTTGAAATTTTCTACACAATTTTATAAAAGTTTAGGTAATGAGCTTTTGACAAATTGTGGAGTTTGTAGAATTCCTAAAAATCAAGAAGATAGAGATAAATTTGAATCATATAGGACTTCTATGGATTTTGAATATGAACAGATGGATGATGGATACTTTTTCCCTATTGGTTCACAAGTAAACCCTTCTGAGATTTGTGAATATTTAACAAAAGATATTAAAACAAAATTAAACTATGAAATAAATTATTTAGAACAATTAGATGATAAGTCTTGGCTTATTAATAATGAAATTAAAGCTAAGCATGTAATTTTAACAACGGGCGCAGATACTAGATTAATTAAAGAGAAATACTTTAATATAAGAGCTGTGTGGGGACAAAAGATTGATGTATCAACTACATCAAAACCTATAATAAACTATCATAAAGAGTGTTCAATCTCAAAAGCAATACCTTATAAAGATGATTTATATAAAGTTTCATTAGGTGCAACTCATCATCGTTTTGATTGTGATAAAGATATATGTAATTACTGTGTGGAAGTTGCAAATATAAATAGTTGTTCTAGATGTTATAAATCTGATATGGTTGATGAAGATTCTTTAAAGTTAATATCTTTAGCTAATGACATTATTAACATAGATAATGTTAGTGTTTTAGATATAAAAATAGGTGCAAGAGCTTCAAGTTTAGACTATTTTCCAATGGTAGGAGAACTAGTAGATTCTGATAAAAGTATTGAGGCTTACCCTCATATATTAAATGGTTCATTTATAAAAGAAGAGAATCTAAAAATGATAGAAAATCTTCATGTGATAAATGGGGTAGGGGGAAGAGGATTTGTTCTTTCACCTTATTTAGCGAAAAGCTTAGTTGATAATATAATTAATGAAAAAGAACTAGACAGTAATATTACAACGTATCGTTTATTTAAAAGATGGGCGAAAAGATTAAAAAATAAGAAAAAGTAGGATAATAAATGGCAAATATTTTAAAGATAGTTTTTTTAGGAATAATAGGTTTTGCAGGGCTTGTATATTTAACAGCTCCTGAGAATAAAATAAATCCAGAAAATAAAGTTTCAATTGAAGATTTAAATATTTCATTATTACCAGAATATTATGAATTAGTTGGAAATCGAGCTTATTCAAAAAAAGAAGATTTATTTAAAAAAGGAAAAGAGTCTTTTATAATTATTGGAAATCATGACTCTTTAGTTGTTTTAAATAACTTATATAAAGTTACAAAAAAAGATATTGTATTAGTTGCTAATATTTCAAATACTCCATGGCTTATGAAAAAACTGGCAGTTGATGGAAAACTTGAAGAGTTATTTAAAGACTCAACAATTAGAATAATCAATGATACTTCAGGTACGGCTGTAAAATCATTAGGTTTAGATGATATTACTCAAACTAGATATTTTATTTATAAAATAGCAGTTGATGGAGCAATAAAACAAATAGCTAAAGGTGATGTAAAATTAGATGCATTACAAAAAGGTTTAAGCAAAGAAGAACTTAACTCTTCTCTTAACTCTATTGCTAAGATAATAAACAAGTAGTTTTACTTGTTTATTTACTGTAGCTTTTCATTATATTTACTAACTCATCCATTGCAGCCATGGCTGTTGCTTCATCTTTAGATTCTCTTATTTCTTTTACCAAATGACCTTTTGCAAAATGTTCAACATAAGAGTTAATCATTCCATTAACTGCACCTTTTATTGCTGTTAACTGTCTAATAACTTCGTATGGATCAGTATGTTCATTATCACAGTCCATATCTCTTTCTAATTTATTTTTAACAGAATTAACCTGTCCTTGAATTCTATTAATTCGATTAATCAATTTTTTATTTTCTATTTTACATTGATACATTATTTTCCTTTACATAGAACAGTTTATCTGATCTTGTTTATTTTTCTGCGACGCAACTTGAATTTGTACATGATTAAAGTTTTGCTTATTTAGTTTTGATTTTATATCATTTGTAATCTCTTCAATCTCTAATAAATTCAAAACTTCATTTTCTAAAACTATTTGCAGTGATATAAAATTATGTTTTGAACTTGGTTTATGAATATGCAAATCTTGATATGAAAGTACATTTTTATTTGATTTAACGATTTCATCTAATTTATCTTCACTAATTGCTGTGATATTTATATCCATTAATGATAAAAATGATTTTTTCAATAAAGGATAAGAGTGATACAAAATATATACAGAAAATAAAACTGTTAAAATTGAATCAATATAATAAATTTTAAAGAAGTAAATAAATATACCAGCAATTACAACTGCAACAGAAATTAATGCATCACTTAACATATGTAAATAAGCCGATTTAATATTTGCATCCTCTTCTTTTTCATGATTATGGGAGTGGCTATGATCGTGATTGTGAGAATGTCCATGGGAATGATCATGTCCACAAGACGCAACTCCTAGTGTATTTAGGATATATGCACTAATACCATTTGCAATAACTGCAATAATACCTACAATAATCATATAAATAGGATTTATTATCTCTGGATTGAAAAACCTGTTTATAGCTTCATAAATCATGTATATCATCGTTATATACAAAAATAGGGTATTAACAAAGGCAGCCATCATTTCAGCTCTTACATAGCCAAACGTTTGTTTAAACGTCGTTGTTTTACTTCCTAGTCTTAAAGCAATGTACGTAACAATAACTGCTAAAACATCTCCTGCATTATGTAATGCATCTGCAATTAGTGCAAAGGAGTTTGAAATAAACCCAAATATAATTTCTGAAACTATAATAATAACATTTACAATAATAATTAATAAAATCTTTTTTTCTTTACTCATATTTAACCTTATATAATATAGTGGGGTATAGTATATAAAATATTATCTATATTGTCAAGAAATAAAAGAATAAGTATGTGTTTTATATCAGATAATAAACTTTAATACTAAATAAGGTGTTACATTAAAGATAAAAATCAATATTTTAAATAATGCCATTGATACATAATGTGTATAATCAAATTTACTTATGGTCATGTCAAACCACATAGTATGAATATTATAAATCCAATTATGTGCAAAAGTAAATGCTAAAAACCATATAAGTAAAATCATATAGTTTATTACTGCAGACCATCCAAAAAAAATTGTTAATACTTCTATTGACATAATATTTTCCTTTTTAGATATAGTTTACTTATTATTTAACCAGTTCATTGCCTCATCTAAATTTTCAAAATATTTAACTTCTCCATGAATAAACCACGAAGCTATTTTTGATCCATATTTAAGTAAATTGCTATCTTTCCCTAAAACAGCTATTTTATCAAACTCACTTCCATGTTTTAATCCAAGTTTAAAATCATCCCAAGCTGCATGAACATCCCATCCCTCTAGCTCAATACAATCAACAAAAGCTCTAATTTTAGGTTCTTTTATACCTTTTATCGCATTATCTAATAAGGGAGTAATTGTTTTGTAATCTTCGTGAGTTAATTTACCTATAGCTTTTAATGAAAGAAAAAAGTTATTTTGAACTCTTTCAATACCAATACTAAGACCATGTCTGTAAGTTTTCATGACATATTCCTTTGTTGCAAAATAGTAAAGTTCTTTTAATAATTATAGTATATCGTATAAATAAAACTGATTTATTTATACGAAAAGTTGTTTGTAGTATAGATTTTAGATTTAGGGAAAGAGGATAGTATATCCTCTAAGTGTAATTATTACTTCCCTGTAGCTACATTAAATTTACCAACAGCACAAGATACAAAACTTTTTGCAGTTGTTGCTGCTTTATCAAAACCAGATAATTCATCACTAGTTAATGGATAACCTAAACTTCTTAGTTTTAATTTTAAATCTTCTTTTTTATTATCTTCAATATCAAGTGTGATTTTTCGTGGGTTTACTTCTAAATCAACAGTAACATCACCAAACTCTTCTTTAAGAGCTGTAATTAAAGTATTGGCACATCCACCACATTTTACATTTTGAACTTCAAAAATTTGTTGCATTTGTTTTGCCTTTTTATTTTATTATACATATTTTGTATGGAGTTTGTGTGTATTATATTCTCATTAGCTTATAATAATATTATTAGAAAAACTTATTTTCTAATGTATCTACAAGTTCTTGTACTGATGCTACTGATTTTGAGAACTCTTCTTTTTGATTCTCATCTAAAGTTAATTCAATTACTTTTTCAATACCATTTTTCCCAAGCATAACTGGAACTCCAGATACAATATTTTCATATCCATATTCACCCTCTAATCTAATAGCACAAGGATAAACTTCTTTTTTATCATTAATAATTGCTTCAACCATTTGAGATGTTGCGAAAGCTGGAGCATAATAAGCAGAACCAGTCTCAAGAAGTTTTACAATTTGTGCTCCACCATTTTTTGTTTTATTTACAATATCTTCTATATCTTCATCTTTTAAAACTTCGTTTAAAGGCACCCCTGCAACTGTTGAGAAATTTGGTAGTGGAACCATATCATCTCCATGTCCACCCATTACAGAAGCTTCTATTTGTCCTGCTCCATAGCCTAGTTTTTCTAAAATAAAGTGGGACATTCTAGCACTATCTAAAATACCTGCCATTCCTATAATTTTATTTCTTGGATAATTTGATGCTTTAAGAGCTGTATATACCATGGCATCTAAAGGATTTGAAACAATGATTATTATTGCATTTGGATTAAACGTAGTTACACTATTAATTACTTGGCTCATGATTTTTGCATTAGTTAGTAATAAGTCATCTCTACTCATTCCAGGTTTTCTAGCAATTCCAGCAGTTATTACAACTACATCACAATCTTTGAATTCTTCATCACTTAGACAAGCTTTTACAATTGTATTTGATTTTGCAGCATTTGCAGCTTGTGAAATATCTAAAGCCATTGCTTGTACAATATTTTCTCTAATATCTTTTAATAATACAGAAGAACATATATTTTTCTCTGCTATTGTAAAAGCTAATGTAGCTCCAACATTACCAACTCCAACGATTCCAACTCTTTTTGTGCTCACAGTAGTACCTTTAATACAAAATAATTTTTGCGGTATTATAGCACTTTCGCTCTTAGGATTAATTAGAATTTAGTATAAAAAATGATTTAGAATGGAAGAAGAGTAAAAAGAGAAGAAAATTCTTCTCTTTTTAATTTGGATAAGATTATCCGATAATTGAATTTAATGTTGCAGATGGTCTCATAGCAGCCGCTACTAAATCATCATTTGGTAAGTAGTATCCACCCATGTCAATTTCTTTACCATGACCAGCTACTAATTCAGAAACAATTTTATCTTCATTTGAAGTTAATGATTCTGCAATTGGAGCAAATTCAGCAGCTAAATCAGCATCAGTTGTTTGTGCAGCTAATTCTTGTGCCCAGTACATTGTTAAGTAGAAGTGAGAACCTCTATTATCAATTGAACCTAATTTTCTAGCTGGAGATTTGTCATTTAAAAGGAAAGTTCCAGTAGCTTTATCTAAAGTATCAGCTAAAACTTGTGCTTTTGCATTGTCTTGTGTATTTGCTAAGTGTTCAAAAGATGCAGCTAATGCCATGAATTCACCTAATGAATCCCATCTTAAGTAATCTTCTTGAGCAAATTGTTGAACGTGCTTAGGAGCAGATCCACCAGCACCAGTTTCAAATAATCCACCACCTTGCATTAATGGTACGATTGATAACATTTTTGCAGATGTTCCTAATTCTAAAATTGGGAATAAGTCAGTATTGTAATCTCTTAAAACATTTCCAGTTACAGAAATAGTATCAAGACCTTTTCTCATTCTCTCTAAAGAAGTTTTAGTTGCATCAACAGGAGCTGCAATAGTAATATCTAAACCAGCAGTATCATGTTGTGGTAAGTAAGCGTTAACTTTCTTAATCATTTCTCTATCGTGTGCTCTATTTTCGTCTAACCAGAAAATTGCAGGAGTATTAGATAATCTAGCTCTAGTAACTGCTAATTTAACCCAGTCTTGAATTGGTGCATCTTTAGCTTGACACATTCTGAAAATATCACCAGCTTCAGTAGCAAATGAGAATACTTCTTCTCCAGCTTTATTAGTTACTACGATTTTACCTTCAGCAGCTGCTTGGAAAGTTTTATCATGTGAACCATATTCTTCAGCTTTTTTAGCCATTAAACCAACATTTGGAACTGTACCAATTGTAGTTACATCTAATGTACCGTTAGCTTTACAATCATCAATAACTGCTTGGAAAGATCTTGCGTAACATCTATCAGGAATTACTGCAATTGTATCTTCTTCTTTGTCATCAGCATTCCACATTTTACCACCACCTTTAAGCATAGCAGGCATAGATGCATCAATAATAACATCAGATGGTACGTGTAAGTTAGTAATTCCTTTATCAGAATTAACCATTGCAAGTCTTGGTTGTACAGCATAAACTGCTGCGATATCAGCTTCAATTTCAGCTTTTTTATCAGCATCAACTTGATCTAATTTAGAGTATAAGTCACCTAAACCATTATTGAAGTTAACACCTAATGAATCAAATAATTCACCATGTTTAGCAATTAAATCTTTGAAGTATACTTTAACAGCAAATCCGAACATAATTGGATCAGATACTTTCATCATTGTAGCTTTTAAGTGTAATGAGAATAATACATCTTGTTCTTTAGCTCTGTTAATTGCAGTTTGGTAGAATTCTTGTAATGATTTAGCACTCATACAAGTTGCATCAATGATTTCGCCAGCTTCTACAGCAGTTGAAGCTTTTAATACAGTTTCACTTCCGTTTGCATCAACAAAAGAAATTTTTAAATCATCAGCTGCATCAAATGTAGTTGATAATTCAGCACCATAGAAATCATTTTCGTTCATGTGCATAACTTCAGTTTTTGACTCTGCTGTCCATTTACCCATTCTATGAGGGTTATTTTTAGCGTAGTTTTTAACAGCCCCTGGAGCTCTTCTGTCTGAGTTACCTTCTCTTAATACTGGGTTAACAGCAGAACCTAAGATTTTTGAGTATCTAGCTGAAATTTCAGCAGACTCATCATAGTTAGGTACATCGTAACCTTTTGATTGTAATTCAGCAATTGCTGCTTTTAATTGAGGAATAGAAGCAGAAACGTTTGGTAATTTAATAATATTAACTGAAGGATCTTGAGTTAATGCACCAAGTTCTGCTAAATGATCAGCGATTTTTTGATCTTCTTTTAAGTTCTCAGGGAAGTTAGCAATAATTCTTCCTGCTAATGAGATATCTTTAGTAACCATTTCAATACCAGAACTTTTAGTAAAAGCTTTGATCATTGGTAAGAAAGAATAAGTTGCTAATGCTGGAGCTTCATCAACTTTTGTGTAAATAATCTTTGACATGTAATTTCCTAAATTTTAATTTTTAATGTTGATGATATGATAGCACTATTTGAGTTTGTGCTAATTGAAAACGACTCTTATTTTTATCTCAAAAATATTGGTGTTTCAATTTTGCACAATAATTATTTTACGTTATTCCAAAGTGACTTGATTGAAGTGGGCTTTTGTTTGCTTACATCGGTCTTCATGATGCTTTTTGCTTCTTTATCTATTTTGCTTTCAACTGCTTTGATTTTAGTGTAACTTTTTTTAACACCTCTGTTTGCTTTGATGTTATTTATATGTTGATTATATGATGTTGAGAATTTATGTAAGCCAGTTTTATTATCTTTTACAAAATATAAGTACTTACTTTTTACAGGAAATATTGCTGCTTTAATTGCATCTAAACTTACAGCAGAAACTGGATTTTTAGGAAGACCTCTATTTTTGTATGTGTTGTATGAACTATTATCTTCTTTAATTCTTTTTGCAGTAACTTTTATATGAGAATATTTACCATAATTTAGTGTTCCATCCATTTGTAGTTTCATTCCACGTCTTAATCTATTGTGAACTACACTTGAAACTATAGGCATTTCATCTTTACTTGCTGCTTCTTTTTGAATTACTGATGCTAAGCTTATATAGTAATACCATTTTTTCTTATCATATAAGCCAAATATCTTTTTTGAAAAAGATTCATATTTCTTATTTGTTTGTGTTAATAAATATAAAACAAGATGCTCTTCTTTCATACCATAAGGTAATGAATATGTATCTGCTAATATATTTCCATCAGCTTTATATGCATATTTTTTATATGTCTTTACTAATTTATCTTCTGACAAATCAAGTTTTTTTGCTAATTGTTTTAAAAATATATATGAAGTTTCCCCTGGAATTAAAGTAACATTTTTAAGTGCTGCTTTTGATGTTGTTAGTTTATATAAAAAGTCCATTTTAGTAAGATGATTTTTATCTATGTTAATCCATCCACTTTGAATAAAACCTAAACTACGTAAAACTACCTTATCTACGATATTTAACTCAAATCCACTTTTATCTAAATATGATATAATATTACTAGTACTACCTTTAGGAATAAACAATACTTTTGTTGATGTTAAAGGAATAGTTATATAAAATAAAACAACTATACACGTTATAAGGATAAATTCAATAATGTTAAAGATTACTAAACTCTTATTAGGTTTTCTTTTATTTACAATAATCTTGTTTGCTTCGGTGTTATTATCTGGCATTAAAATAGACTCTTTTTCTTTTGGGAATGTTAATGTTTCGCAATTTTATATAAAATTGGATAAAAAACTTATTGTAGATATTGAAAATATTGAGATTAGCTCAAAAAAATCAAAAGTAAAAAACTCTTATGATGACTTAAAAAAGAATATAGAACTTCTTCCAAAAGTATTAAAATTTTTTAATTCAATTCATGTAGAGAGATTAAAAATTGATGGTAATGAATTTACTATTGATATAAATGATGAAGCTTTATATTTAGATAATAAATTTGTCAATTTGTCTTCAAAGCTTGAATTCTCGGATAATCAAGTGATTTTCAACTTATATTCTTTATATTTAAAAGATATAAAATTGATGTTAGATGGGGATGTAAGAATTGATTATTTCAATGATATGCTAAGCCATGATGGGAAGTATTTTTATAAAGACTTAAGTGGAAATATTAAACTTGAAATGACAAAAAAGATTGCTAAGTTTTACTTGGATTCTGAAAAATTCAAAAGTTTGAAATTTCTAAAAAAATTCTTTAGATTAGACTCTGTTGCAGAAGAATGGATGTATGATAATGTAACGGGGGATATTAAATTAAATGAATTTCATGGATTATTTGATTTAGTAAATTTAAAAATAGTTGAAAAATCTCTAAATGGTACAGGAGTTATTGATAAAGCTAAAATACGTTTCCATAAAGATTTAAGAACTGTTGATACTGAAAAAATTAATCTAAAATTTGATAATGGAAATCTATATTTTGATTTAGTAAAACCAAAGTATGATGATATTAAATTAGATGGTAGTTTTGTTGTTATAAACAATATTGCAAGTGAACAAAATGGTGAAGTTGTAGTTGATATTAAAGCCAAATCTTCGTTAGATAAAAGAGTTTTAGAAATCTTAGAAGCTTATGAAATAAAACTTCCTTTATTACAAAAAACTGGACTTACAGATGCTCATGTAAATTTAAAAATTCCTTATTTATTAAATAAAGAGATGTCTACTTCTGGAGAATTTAAAAGTAAGAATTCTACTTTTATGTTAGATGGATTTGAATTTTTTACAAAAAATGCAGATGTTATATTAGATGGTTCAATTGTTCGAGTTAAAAACTCTCATTTTAAACATAAAAAAATGCTTGATTCAATGGTAACTCTTGATATTGATACTCAAACTTTAATAGCTAAAGGTGATGCTTTAATTAAATCTTTTGATATTGAAGATAGTAAAACAAAAGTTCTTAATATTAAAAATAAAAAAACTGCTTTAAGTCTAGACTTTAATGAAAATACAAATATTTACTTAAAAGATTTGAATACTAATATTAATATTTCTGATCTAATTTATGTGGATATTGCTTCTTTAGGCAAAATATATAATCAGTCTGAATTATTAAAAACTATTGGCATAAAAGGCGGTAGTTTACATTTGGCTATTAAAGATGAAAATGATATTAAGTTTAGAGGTGAATTAAGGAAATTGAGTTTTCCCTTGTTTAAGAATGAAAAACAAATTAAAAGTTTAGATATAAAAGGTTTTATTAAAAATGAGATTGTAAAAGTAAGCTCAGATGATAATAAAATAAAAGTAAATGTTAAAAATGATAATTTAGATATATACCTAAACGATTTAGATATTCATATTGATACAAAAAGTGAAGATAACACTGAATTACCTGATATGGATATATCTGGTAAAAATCTTTCTTTGAAAATTGATGATGAAAAATATTATGCAAAAACTGCTAAGGCTAATTTTAATAAAGGAAAAATCACTTTTGAAGCATTAGCTTATAATCTAGATATTCCTATTATGAAAAATGATAAAGTTGTAACAAGTTTAGAGCTACTTGGTGAAGTTGATAATGATAATATTGTAATTCAAACTAAAGATGAAAAATTAGTATTTAAATTTATAGGAGAAAATAAATTAGATGCTTATATCGATGGTTATGATTTTATTTATAATACGGAAAGTATTGATAGTGGAATAGAAAATTTAGATGTAAAAGCAATAAAATCAAATATTGTTATGAATGAAAAGTATAAGTTTCCTGCTGATAGTTATGAAATTAGAATTAGAAAAGATAGCAAGTTCTTACACTTAAATCATTTAAAAGCTGACATTACATACAAAGAAGATGCTAATGGTCAAATTGATATTTATGCTAATAACTTTAGTGACGTTTTTGTAAATACAATATTTGATAAGAATATTGTAAAAGGTGGAACATTAATGCTTTTAGCTAATGGGAAAAAAGATGATTTAAAAGGTAAATTAATATTAACAAATGTAAAAATTGATGACTTAGCAATTTTAAATAATTTACTTTTATTTATTCATAGTTCTCCTGCTTTGATTAATCCATTATTAGCTGTACCTTCTGTTGTTGGAATGGCTTCAAATAAAGGTTTTACATTAACTGGTTATGAAATAAGTGATGGAGTATTAGAATTTACCTTAGATAAAGTAAAAAATAAATTAGACATTACAAAACTTGTAACTGTTGGAAATGGTATTGATTTTGATGGAACAGGAAGTGTTGATATAAATACTTTGACAATTGATTCTAATATCAAATTAGTATTTTTTAAAAACTATTCTAAATTAGTAGGAGCTATTCCTGTAGTAAATTATGTGCTGTTAGGAAAAAATAAAAGAGTTTCAACACAAGTTAAAGTTTTTGGGCCTTTAAACAACCCTAAAATTTCTACAAACCTTACAAAAGATGCCTTTTCTGTTCCTTTAAATATAGGGAAAAGAATTCTTAACTCTCCTATAGAGTTATTTGATTTTATAAAGAATAAAAAAGAGTAAGCTTTAGGCTTACTCTATATTTTCTATATCTTTAAAAACTTCAATATTTTCAAGAATAATATCCACTAATTGTGGATCAAAATGTTTTCCTTTTTCATCTTTTAAATACTTAATAACCTCATTAATATGCCATGCCTGCTTGTAACACCTTTTGTGTAATAAAGCATCAAATACGTCAGCAATAGCTGTTATTCTTCCATATATATGTATTTCTTCTGCTTTTAAAGAGTTTGGATATCCAGAACCATCCCATTTTTCATGATGTTCATATGCAATAATAGAAGCAGCTTTTAGAACTTTTCTTTGTGAATGAGCTAAAATATCTCTACCGATTTGTGCATGTTTTTTCATATGTTCATACTCTTCTTCATTTAATGAACTCTCTTTTAATAAAATTGCATCAGGAATTCCAATCTTACCAACATCATGCATAGGTGAGGCATTTCTTATTAAAGTAGCTTCTTTTTTTGATAAACCAATTCTAAGAGCTAATTCATAAGAAATATTTGCAACTCTTTTTACATGTTGCGATGCTTCTTTTGAACGTCTTTCAACTGTTTCTCCTAAAGTTTCAATCAACTCTTTTTGAGTATCGATTATCTCTTTGTTTAAGTAGAGTTTATTAAAAGCTGATGACACATTTGTTGAGAAGATACTAATTAGATTTTTATCCAATTCATTTAGTTTATTGCAGCCATTTATATAAATGATATTTTGTTTATTCGTATCAGAAGGGATGTATCCGATATAAGTATCATTTAAATACATAGACTCTTTTTTCTCTATAACATTTAAGATATTATCTTTTACTTCTTGTGTTAATATCTCTTCTAATTCTTTTTTATCATATTTTCCTGTTGTTGCCAAAAGCTTTAATCCATTATTGTCTTTTTCAATAGAAAAACCATCAGCAGTTAATAAAAAAGAGTGACCATTGAGTTTTAGAATAGAAACTATTTGTGTTAAAACTCCACTTGCAAATAGTTGTAATGAATTTTTTTCATAAATATTTCTAGTTGATTTTATTACTTGCTCTAAGCCTTTTTTACTTCTCTCAATTGCCCTCAAGTCTTTATATGAACGTAAAGCACTTATAACAGCTGTATATAGTTTAATATCTGTTAATTCAGTTTTTTCTTTATAATCATTTATGTCATATTTTTGTATTACTTCTTTTTCTGGAGCATATCCTGGTTGCCCTGTTCTAAGTACAATTCTGATCATTTTATTTTTTAGTTCATCTCTTATTGTTTTAACAAGATTAAGTCCAGCCATATCATTTTCCATTACAACATCAAGTAGAATCATTGCGATATCATCATTTTCTTTTAATATAGGGATTGCTTCTTCTGCACTGTATGCACTTAAGAATTCTATTTTTTTATTTTTAAAAACAAAATCACTTAATACTGCTTTAGTAATAGTGTGAACTTCTTTTTCATCATCACAAATAAGGACCTTCCATGTTTGCGTGCTTAAAGTATTATTATCATTTTGTTTTTTTGCAAATTGTAATTTAGCCATAATGAACCTCTCTTAATATATATACTTTAACATTATTTCTTTTAATACTGTGCTATAATAATCTAATGTTTATACAGATTTAGGAGTTAATATGAAAAAGTTATTTAATTCCTACTTATTTCATATTTATATATTTATATTACTTTTTATTGTAATCAACGTATATTTAATATTTAAAGTAGATGTTACTAAATTATTTGATAGTTTTATAATGATTTATTTATTTTGGATTTCAGTTATTATATTATTGAAAATTATTTCAGGTTTTATTAAAATAGAAGAGTACTAATATGTTTGAATTATATACAATAGTTTCAATATTTTTATTATATATGCTTTTTTTATTTGTAATAGCGTATTTCATTGAGAAGAAAAACTATACTTTTAAATCTTCCTATGCCCCATATATTTATTCACTTTCTTTAGCTATATTTTGTACTGCATGGACCTATTATGGTAGTGTTGGAAAAGTTGCTAATAGTGGTTTGATTTTTCTTGCTGTTTATTTAGGACCAACCTTAGCAATTTTTTTATGGCCATTGCTACTTAAAAGACTAATACGAATTAAGGAACTATATAAGGTTACAAGCTTAGCGGATTTAATATCTGTAAGATATAACAAATCTATGTTAATAGGCGCAATTGTAAGTTTTGGTGCTTTAGTTGGGATTATTCCATATATCTCTATTCAGTTAAAAGCAATTATTCAATCTATTAATATTCTAATAGCAAAAGATGAAGCTTCTTATATTCAAAGTAGCTCTGAAGTTGATAGTATTGTAGGTACTTTAATTGTAGTTTTAATGTCCTTTTTTACTATTATTTTTGGACTTAGAAAACTTGACCCTTCAGAACGGCATTTTGGGATGGTATTTATTGTTGCCGTTGAATCTGTTGTAAAATTAGTGGCTTTAATAATTGTAGGGGTATTTATATCTTATTTTGTTTATCCAGATATTAGCACAATCTTAAACGAAGCTTCAAAACAAGAGCTATTCAAAGTAGTAGGACAAGGTAGCGATAGTGTTGATTATTCTACTTGGCTAAGTGTATTAATATTATCAATGTTTGCAGTAATGTTTTTACCTAGACAATTCCATGTAAGTGTTGTTGAAAACTCAGATATGAAACATATCAAAACTGCTATGTGGGTATTTCCTTTATACTTATTATTAATTACATTTTTTACTATTCCTATTGCAATGGGTGGAGAGATTTTATCTCATACTGAAAGTCTTAGAGATTTTTATGTACTTACTATTCCAATGGAAAGAGATCAACATGCTTTATCCTTAATCGCGTTTATTGGGGGCTTCTCTGCTTCTACAAGTATGATTATGATTACGGCAATGGCTATGTCTATTATGGTTAGTAACTATTTTGTTTTACCACTAATTGAAAGTTTTTCTTCATTAAGCTTTTTGAAAAAAAGATTACTTCAAATTAGATGGCTTATTGTAACAATATTAATTTATTTAAGTTATATTTTTTATTTATATGTATCAAAAAATAATTTGATTGTTAATATCGGTTTAATATCTTTCACTGCTGTTTTACAGTTTGTTCCTGTAATTATAGGTGGTTTATTTTGGGAAAAAGCTAATAGATTTGGAGCAATTGCTGCATTATTATCTGGATTCTTTATTTGGTTTTATACCTTGATTATTCCTCAATTTGAAAAAAGTAATTGGATTTCTTCTTCTATTATTGAAAACGGTTTATTTGATATTGCTTTATTAAAACCTACAGAACTTTTTGGAATGGTTGGATTTACTTCAATTCCTCATGCAGTATTTTGGACTATGATCTTTAATATTAGTGCATTTATTATAGGTTCCCTAATGAGTAAATCTACAGAAGTAGAGAGTAAAGTAGCTAGGGATTTCATTGGTATTTTAGATAAAAAAACTTTAGAAAGTTACAATGGAGATTTAGAAAAAAATGTAAATTTAAATGAAAAAATGGAACTTTTTAAAAATATATTAAACCAATATTTATCAAAAGATAAAACAAAAAAAACAATACAAAGATTAAAAGAAAAGTTTGTTTTAGATGATAATTCAAATATAACTATTCTAGAACTATCAAAGTTATATACTTCTGTTGAGAGAGCACTTGCTGGTACACTTGGTACTGCTGGTGCATATAAAGTTCTTAAAAAAAGTAATATATTTTCAGAAGAAGAATCAAATAATCTATCTAAAGTTTATACAGATATTTTAAAAAATATGAGAATTTCTCCTGAAGAGTTTAGTAAAAAAATAAACTACTTTAAAGAGAAAGAAAAACTACTAAATGAACACTCTGAACAACTAGAAGAAAAAATTCTTGAAAGAGATAAAGAACTAGAAGCTAGAATAAAAGCAGAAGATGAAATACGTACTTTAAATGAAACACTAGAAGTAAAAGTTGAAGATAGAACAAAACAGTTAAAACAATCAAATAAAGATTTACAAAAATCAATGATTGAATTAAAACAAGCACAAGAGAATTTGATTGAGTCAGAGAAAATGGCTGGACTAGGAGAGCTTGTAGCTGGAGTTGCTCATGAAATTAATACGCCTGTTGGACTTTC
>AYRE01000048.1_pt1 | contig 16942 bp, 11 predicted proteins | sample 183791 | NCBI WGS metagenome assembly AYRE01 (sample SAMN02391470, study PRJNA226580) | bioreactor metagenome | isolation source: day 6 sample from continuous culture bioreactor with low C:N ratio... | place: Germany: Bremen | reverse complement strand
AAAAAAGTAAAAAAAGTAAAAAAAGTAAAAAAAGTAAAAAAAGTAAAAAACAATATTTAAAAAAATAAAATTGATTAATAAAAATTGATTAATAATATTTTATTAATATCAAATTTATAAATTTTAAGTTTACTTATATTTAATTAAAGTTTGTAAATTATATCTATCTTTATCTGAAATATTTGAACCAAATTCATCATCTGACATACAAAATCTCATACAAGTTTCAGCATCATTAATTCTATCAACTAAATGTCCATAAGTTGAAATTTTAGACATAGACTTAGGAGCATCATTTAAATTTTTACCACAATGTGCATCTTTAAACTTAAATTTTTTTAAAACTGAATCAACAACTTTAATTTCATTTTCATCTAAATGTGCTAAATCCATAGCAAGAGCCAAAGAGTGATAACCTCTCTCATTAAAATCTTCTATAAACCCAGAATTACCATTTAAAGATAAAATAACTGAATATCCTTCTGCTTTAGGATGATTACCTAAAACATTTCCAACTGAATCATATAATTTAATACCTGTTGGAACTCCATATGTTTGTTTCAAACTTTCTTCATCATATGTCTCAAAAAACTTTTCTTTTGTATCGTAAATATTTTTTAATACCATTGTATAGTAACAACTAATCATATTTAGTATTTAAATGTAAAAGATAAAAAAGTATAGTGAATAAAATTCTCAAATATTTACATACATATTAAAATAAAACAAAAATAAATAATTAAAATATATAGTTAAAATAAACAATTAAATTTTATAATTAAACAAAACAAATATAAAAAACAATAAATTCATAAAATTATATAATAAAAAAATGAAAATCCCATTTAAAATCCACTCAAAATATAAACCAAGCACAGCACAACAAGATGCGATAACAAAATTAGAAAAAGGATACAAAACAAATAAAATCCAAACTCTTTTAGGAATTACAGGATCTGGAAAAACTTATACTTTTGCTAATTTTATTGAAAAAGTCCAAAAACCAACTTTAGTATTAGCACATAATAAAATTCTAGCAGCTCAACTATATCAAGAATTAAAAGAATTATTTCCAGAAAATAAAGTAGAATACTTTATTTCATATTATGACTACTACCAACCAGAATCATATATCGCAACAACTGACACATATATTGAAAAAACAGCAACAATTAATCAAGAAATTGAAAGACTAAGACTAAAAACAATTTCATCATTAGTAAGCAGAAACGATGTAATAGTTGTAGCATCAATATCATGTATTTATGGTGCTGGAAATCCTGAAGACTTTAAAAAATTAGGATTTGAACTAAAAGTTGACCAGCAAATCTCACGAAGTGAAATTACAAACCAATTTGTAAAAATGTTATATGAAAGAAATAATATGGACTTACAATCTGGAAGATTTAGAGTAAGGGGAGATACAATAGATATAATTCCAGGATACGAAAAAAATATTATAAGAATTGAAATGTTTGGAGATGAAATTGAAAAAATTTCTCTTATCGATAAAGATACAATGGAAAAAATTGAAAATTTAGATAAAATTAAATTATTTCCAGCTAAACAATTTGTAATTGATGAAGATAAAACTTTAGCCACAATTCCTAAAATCAGAGCAGAACTAGATGAAAGATTAAAAGAACTTCCATTATTAGAATCTGAAAGGTTAAAAAAGAAAGTAAATTACGATTTAGAAATGATTCAAGAAGTTGGATATTGTAATGGAATTGAAAACTATTCAAGAATTTTTGATGGAAGAAAACCAGGACAAGCGCCACACGTATTACTAGATTATTTCCCAAAAGATTTTTTATTAGTTATTGATGAATCTCACCAAACTCTTCCTCAAAGTCGAGCAATGTATAAAGGAGATAAATCCAGAAAAGATAACTTAATTCAATATGGATTCAGACTCCCAAGTGCATACGATAACAGACCACTTCAATTTCATGAATTTGAAAAATACTTTAACCACACATTATTTGTATCTGCAACTCCAGGAGATTATGAAGAAAATAATAGTCAAAATACTGCTGAATTAATCGTAAGACCAACTGGGCTACTTGATCCAATAATTGAAATTAAACCAATTGATGGACAAGTAAAAGTATTAATTGAATTAATTCAACAAACAACAAAAAAAGGTGAAAGAAGTTTAGTTACAACATTAACTAAAAAAATGGCTGAAGATTTAACAGATTATTTAGCTAAAGAAAAAATTAAAGTTAGATATATGCACTCAGATATCGACAGCCTTGACAGAATTGAATTAATCCGATCCCTTAGAGCAGGAGAATTTGATGTATTAGTTGGAATTAATTTATTAAGAGAAGGTTTAGATATTCCAGAAGTATCTTTAGTAACAATTTTAGATGCTGATAAAGAAGGTTTTTTAAGAGATGAAAGAAGTTTAATTCAAACTATCGGAAGAGCTGCTAGAAACCAAAATGGAAAAGTTATAATGTTTGCTGACAAAATGACAATTAGTATGAAAAACGCAATTGATAAAACAAAATATAGACGTGAAGAGCAAATTAAATACAACAAAAAATATAATATCACTCCAACTACAATTATTAAAAAAGTAGCAGAAAAAACTAAAGAAGTGAAAGGAATAAAACATCTTGGTAAAACAGAAATTGAAAAAGAAATGGCTAGAATGGAAAAAGAAATGAAGGTAGCTGCTAATGATTTAGACTTTGAAAAAGCTATTGCTATGAGAGATTCACTTGAACAACTTAAAACAGAATGGCAATGGCAATCTGGAAGAACTAAAGATAAAAACTAAATTAAAAGTATACATAACACTTAAAATAACCTTGTAAAGAGGAATTTGAATAAATTATAAAAAATTAAATATAAATTAATTAGTATAATTAAAATTAAAGTGAATATACGTAATTAGTAACCTCATACAAATAATAATGATATTTATATATTGATAATTAATTAAATTATTTATAATGGTATTAAATGAACAAGAAAAAGCAGATTTACATAAAACAATTTGGAAAATTGCCAATGATTTAAGGGGAAGTGTTGATGGTTGGGATTTTAAACAGTATGTTTTAGGTATGCTTTTTTATAGATTTATTAGTGAAAAATTAATTAATGATGTTAATACTCATCAGCATAAATCTGGTGAAGAAGATTTTGATTTTACTACATTGGGTGATGAGGATGCTGAGTTAGCTAGAAAAGAATTTGTTCAAGATGATGGATTTTATATTTTACCAAGTGAGTTGTTTTCTAATATTCGAAAGAAAGCAAAAAATAATGATGATTTAAATGAGACTTTAGAAACTATTTTTAAAAATATTGAAAATTCAGCAAAAGGAACTAATAGTGAAGAAAGTTTGAAAGGGTTATTTGATGATTTTGATTTTAATTCTAATAAGTTAGGTTCTAATATTGAAAAGAGAAATAAGTTATTAATTAAGTTATTAGATTCTATTGGAGATTTAAATTTAGGAAATTTTAAAGACCATTCAATTGATACTTTTGGAGATACTTATGAGTTTTTATTAAAGATGTATGCGAGTTCTGCTGGAAAGTCTGGGGGAGAATTTTTCACTCCACAAGAGGTGAGCGAGTTACTTGCTAAGATTACAACAGTTGGGAAAAAGAAAATTAATAAAGTTTATGATCCTGCTTGTGGTTCTGGTTCTTTATTGTTAAAGTTTAATAAAATTTTAGGTGAAGGGAAGGTTTCTGGTTTTTATGGTCAAGAGATTAATATTTCAACTTTTAATTTGTGTAGGATGAATATGTATTTACATAATATTAATTATGAAAATTTTGATATTACTCATGGGGATACTTTAATTAATCCAAAGCAACAAGGTTTTGAGCCTTTTGATGCAATTGTTTCTAATCCTCCTTATTCTATTAATTGGGAGGGAGATGATAATCCTCTTTTAATTAATGATGAAAGATTTAAACCTGCTGGAGTTTTAGCTCCAAAGAGTAAGGCTGATTTAGCTTTTGTTATGCATATTTTACATAGTTTAGCAAATGATGGAACTGCTGCGATTGTGGAGTTTCCTGGTGTTTTGTATCGTGGTGGAGCAGAAGGGAAGATTAGAAAATATTTAATTGATAATAATTTTGTTGATTGTGTAATTCAATTACCAAGTAATTTATTCTTTGGAACTTCAATTGCTACTTGTATTATTGTTTTAAAGAAAGATAAACAAGATGATAATGTTTTATTTATTGATGCGAGTGATGAGTTTGAAGTTGATGGAAATAAAAATAAATTAAATTCTGAACATCAAGATAAAATTTTAAATAAATTTATTGAAAGAATTGATACAAATGAAACGGAATATATTTCAAAATTAGTTTCTAAAAAAGATATAAGTTCTAACGATTATAATATTGCTGTATCTTCTTATGTTGAAAAAGAAGATTTAAGGGAAAAGGTTAATATTAAAAAATTAAATTTAGAAATTTCTGATTGTGTTAAAGTTCAAAATGAATTAAAGAAATCTATTGATAAGATTGTGAAAGAGTTAGAAGGTGAAAAATAAATGGTAGGTGAGATAGAAAAAAAAGAAAAATTAACTGACTTTTTATTATATACTTCACCTAATGGAGAAATTAAAATTGAAGCTTTTTTGAAAGATGAAACTATTTGGTTATCTCAAAAGAGAATGTCTGAACTTTTTGGTGTTGGAGTTCCAGCAATTTCTAAACATTTACAAAATATTTTTGAAAATAAAGAGGTTGATGAAAAAGTGGCTATTTCCATTTTGGAAATACCCACTCAACACGGTGCTATTGAGAATAAAACGCAAAATGTCAAAACCAAATATTATAATTTAGATTTGATTTTATCAGTTGGTTATCGTGTAAATTCTTCTAAGGCGACACAGTTTAGAATTTGGGCAAGTAAAACTTTGAAAGAGTTTATTATTAAAGGATTTGTGATGGATGATAATCGTTTAAAAAATGGAGAATATTTTGAAAAAGATTATTTTAAAGAATTATTAGAAAGAGTTCGTTCTATTAGAACTAGTGAGAGAAGAATTTATTTACAGATTACAGATATTTTTGCTGAGTGTAGTATTGATTATGATAAAAATTCTAAAACAACTAAGGATTTTTTTTCAAGTGTTCAAAATAAGTTTCATTATGCAATTTCTAATAAAACTGCTGCTGAGATTATTTATAATAGTGCTGATTCAAATAAAGATAAAATGGGGCTTTCTACTTGGAAAAATTCTCCAGATGGAAGAGTTTTAAAATCTGATACTATTGTTGCTAAAAATTATTTAAAAGTAAAAGAGATTAAACAATTAGAGAGAACTATTTCAAGTTATTTTGATTATATTGAAAATCAGATTGAGAAAAAAAATACTTTTACAATGGATAGTTTAGCTGATTCAGTAAATAAGTTTTTAGATTTTAATGATTTTAAAGTTTTGGAAGGGAAAGGAAATATTTCTTATAAATTGGCTGAAGAAAAAGCATTTGATGAATATGATATATTTAATAAAACTCAAATTATTAATTCAGATTTTGAGAAGAAAATTAAAGGAATAAGTAAAAATGAATAATATTGATAAATTAATTAAAGAACTTTGTCCAAATGGAGTTGAATATAAAGAACTTGGTGAAATTTGTGATTTTCAAAATGGTTTTGCTTTTAAAAGTTCATTATTTGAAAATAAAGGACTTCCTATTTTAAGAATTACAAATATTAAAGATAAGTTTATTGATGAAAAAAGTTTAAAATATTTTGATGAAAAAAATTATAAAACAGATTTAACTCAATTTAAAGTAATTAATGGAGATATTTTAATTGCAATGTCTGGAGCAACAACTGGGAAAATTGGACAAGTTAAAGATAATCAAGAATTTTATATAAATCAACGAGTTGGAAAATTTGAACCAAAAAGTAAAATCTTAGTTAATAATTATTTATTTCATTTTTTATTAACAAAATTAAATTTTTTACACAATTTGGGTGGTGGTGGAGCACAACCTAATTTGAGTTCAAATAAATTGATGAAAAGTTTAAAAATTCCACTGCCACACATAAAAATACAGACCAAAATTGTCGAAATACTAGACAACTTTACAGACCTTGACACAAATTTAAAACAAGAACTTGAAAATAGAAAAAAACAATATGAACATTATAGGGAGCAGTTGCTGTGCTTTGATAATAGTGTTGAAATTACAACTTTAGATAAAATATCTAAAAATTTAGATTCAAAAAGAAAACCAGTTACTAGGTCTGCGAGAGATAAAGGAAAATATCCTTATTATGGTGCTTCTGGAATTGTGGATTATGTTAGTGATTATATCTTTGACGGGAATTATTTATTGATTTCTGAGGATGGAGCAAATTTATTAGTTAGAAAAACACCTATTGCTTTTCCAGCAACTGGAAAAACTTGGGTTAATAATCATGCCCATATTTTAGAATTTGATGAATTAATTTCACAGAGATTTATTGAGATTTATTTAAATTCTATTGATTTAACTCCATATATAACTGGTGCGGCACAACCTAAATTAAATAAAACAAATATGAACACAATTAAAATACCTTTTCCAAAATTTGAAATTAGAAAAGATATAGTTTCAAAAATAGACCAATTTGATAAATTAATTAATAATCTTCAAAATGAAATCAAATTAAGGCATAAACAATATGAGTCTTATAGGGAAATGCTTTTAAATTTCAAAAGATTAAATTAATTATACTAAAATGGTTGAACTTGAAAATTTTGAAGATTTATATACTGAAATTAAAAATAATGTTGATTCATCAGATAAAAATGTTTCAACAATTTATGCTTTTAACGGAACTGGAAAAACTAGATTGTCAAAGAAGTTTAATTCATTAAATAATGGTGAGACTGATGAAATTAAAGTTTTATGTTATAATGCTTTTTTAGAAGATTTATTTAGTTGGGATAATGAGAATTTTATTCTTACATTAAATGCTTCATGGGAATTAAAATTAATTAGAGATGAAGGTTTGGGGGATGAAATCTCAAAAACTTTTCAACGAATTTTAAATAGTAAAATTGAACCTGAAATTGAGTTGGAAACTGGAAAAATTCATTTCCAAATTCCTACTGACGGGACTGGTGAGAATATTAAAATTTCCAAAGGTGAGGAGAGTATGTTTATCTGGAGTGTTTTTCATACTATCTTGGAAAGAATTATTTTGATTTTAAAAGATAAAAAAGAAGACAGGTCAATAAATATATTTGATAATTTAGAATATATCTTAATTGATGACCCAGTTTCCTCCTTTGATGACAATAAAATAATAAACTTAGCAATGGAATTAATAAAAGTTATTAAATCTGATAAGGAGAAAAATATTGATTTTTTAATTACAACTCACCACGCCTTATTTTTTAATATTTTTTTTAATAAATTTAAAACTAAAAATAAATTTAAACATTATATTTTATCAAAAAATAAAACTAAATTTAATTTAACTGTACAAGGGAATGATACTCCATTTAATTATCATTTACTTGTAAAGAATGAAATTCAAAATGCTGTTGATAATGAAACTAAATTAAATAAATATCATTTCAACCTATTTAGAGGTTTAATGGAAAAAACTTCAAATTTTTTAGGAATAGGTTATTGGGGTGACTGTATCAATAAAAAAAATCCAGATAGAGATATTTTAATTAAAACAATTGATTCTTATAGTCATTGTAAATTTTCAGATTTAGAATATGAGAATTTAACTGAGGATGAAAAAAATATGTTCAAAGAATCCTTTGAAAGTTTTATTAAGGAGTATAAATTTAATTAATTATAATAAAAATGGTAAAAACAGATAAAACCCATAATTTGAACCAAAAACCAACTGTAATACCTAAATTTATCTCTTCAAAGAAAATTGAAGAAAATTACCAAACAGAAGACCAATTAGAAAAAGCATTTATTTCTCAATTAGAAAATCAACAATATGATTATTTAAATATTACGACAAATGAAGATTTAATTGAAAATTTAAAAACTCAATTAGAAAAATTAAATAATTATAAATTTTCAAAAAATGAATGGGAAACCTTTTTTAAAAAAGAAATTGCAAATAAAAACCATAAAATTGAAGATAAAACAAAAATAATTCAAGAAGATTCTACTAAAACTTTAATTAGAGATAATGGAAGTTCTAAAAATATTAGATTTATTGATAAAAAAAATATAGAAAACAATTCTTTACAAGTAATTAATCAATATACAACAAAATCTGGACAAAGAGAAAATCGTTACGATGTAACAATATTAGTTAATGGATTACCATTAATTCATGTAGAATTAAAAAAAAGAGGAATTAAATTAAAAGAAGCATTTAACCAAATTAGAAGATACCAAAGAGAAAGTTTTTGGTCTGATTCTGGTTTATTTAAATATGTTCAATTATTTATTATTTCAAACGGAACAAAAACAAAATATTTTTCTAATACAACAAGAGATAGTAGAATTAAAGAATTAAGTAATAAAAATATTAATCCAAAAGAAAAAAAATCAAGTCATAGTTATGAATTTACAAATATTTGGGCAGATAGTACAAATACACCAATTCACGACTTAACAGACTTTACAGAAACTTTCTTTGCTAAACATACAATTCTAAATATTTTAACTAAATATTGTGTTTTTACATCAGAAAATCAATTATTAGTTATGAGACCTTATCAAATTGTAGCAACAGAAAAAATAATTGATAAAGTAAATATATCAACAAAAAAAAAGTTATGTGGAACAATTGATGCTGGTGGTTTTATTTGGCATACTACTGGGAGTGGAAAGACACTTACAAGTTTTAAAGCTGCTCAATTAGCAACAAAAATTGAAACTGTAAAAAAAGTTTTATTTGTTGTAGATAGAAAAGATTTAGACTATCAAACTATGAAAGAATATGATAAATTTGAAAAAGGAGCAGCAAACTCAAATACAAGCACAGCAAAACTAAAAAAACAAATTGAAGATCCAAAATCAACAATTATTATTACAACAATTCAAAAACTAGACAAATTTATTAAAAAAAATTCAGACAATAAAATATTTAATGAACATATGATTTTAATCTTTGATGAATGTCACCGTTCACAATTTGGAGATATGCACAAAGCAATTAAAAAATCTTTTAATAACTATCATTTATTTGGATTTACTGGAACTCCAATTTTTGCAAAGAATTCTTCAAGCAGTGGAACAGTTGATTTAAGAACAACAGAGCAAGCATTTGGTGAAAAATTACATACTTATACAATTGTTGATGCAATTTCTGATAAAAATGTTTTAAAATTTAAAGTTGATTATGTTGAAACTATGAAACAAGCTGAAGATTCAGAAGATAAAAAAATAACTGACATTGACAGAAAAGCAGCATTAGAATCTCCAAAAAGAATTTCAAACATTGTAAAATATATTCATAATAATTTTGATGATAAGACAAAAAAGAATAGAACATATTCTCATAAAATTACTGAAAACATTACTGAAGTTTTAAAATCTAAAAATAAAAAGAAAGTTGAGAAAATTATGCAAAATAAACGATTATCTGGTTTTAATTCTATTTTTGCCGTGTCGTCCATTGAAATGGCTAAAAAGTATTATCTTGAATTTGATAAACACTCAAAAACATTACCTATTAATAGACAATTAAAAGTTGCAACTATTTTTAGTTATGGAGCAAATGATGAAGAAAATGAAATTGGTGTAACTGATGAAAACCCAGAAGATACAAGTGAACTAAGTAAAACAGACCGAGACTTTTTAGAAAAAGCAATTAAAGATTATAACAAATTATTCAAAACAAGTTACGACACATCAAAAGAAAAATTTCAAAACTATTACAAAGACATTTCTGAAAGAGTCAAAAACAGAGAAATAGATGTTTTAATTGTTGTAAATATGTTTTTAACTGGATTTGATGCTCCAACACTAAATACTTTATGGGTTGATAAAAATTTAAAATCTCACGGATTAATTCAAGCATATTCAAGAACAAACAGAATTTTAAATGCTATTAAAACACACGGAAATATTGTATGTTTTAGAAATTTAGAAAAGGCAACAAATGATGCGATTTCATTATTTGGAGATAAAAATGCCAGAGGAATTGTATTATTAAAATCTTATGATGAGTATTATAATGGTTATACTGAAAAAGGAAAAGAAATTAGAGGATATAAATCATTAGTTGAAGAACTAAAACATAAATTTCCGATTGGAGAAGAACCATTTGGTGAACAAAATAAAAAAGATTTTATTAAATTATTCGGTGGAATTCTAAGAATTAAAAATATATTAACAACATTTGATGAATTTATTGGAAATGAAATTTTAACAGATAGAGAATTACAAGATTATACTTCAATGTATCAAGATTTATATGAAGAATTTAGAAGTGAAAAAAATAATGATAAAGAAAATATTAATGATGATTTAGTTTTTGAGATGGAATTAATTAAACAAACTGAAATTAATATTGATTTTATAATTAGTTTAATTACAAAATACCATAAAAATAATATTAAAGATAAAGAAATTTTAAGTGATATTAATAGAATGATTAATTCAAGTACTGAATTAAGAAATAAAAAAGATTTAATTGAAGAATTTATTGAATCATTAAAAATTTCAAAAGATAAAGATGATGTTGATAAAGAATGGGAAGAATTTTTAGAAAAAAAGAAAACGGAAGAATTAGATTTATTAATTAAATCTGAAAATTTATTCCCAGAACAAACTAAATCTTTTATTGAAAAAGCATTTGGTGATGGATATATTCAATCATCTGGAACAATGTTATCAAATATTATAAAACCAGTTTCAAGATTTACAAAAACTAATGAAAGTGGAAAAAAAAGAAGTACTGTTGTTGAAAAATTAAATAACTTTTTTGATAGATTTTTTAGAATTTAATATTAATGAAAATAATTTCAAATTGGCTCCGCGAAAAAGTCCTCTTGAAAACTCTCACTTCGTTCGGAAAAAAGAAAAAACGCAAGTGACGCCTTGCAGGCTCTCGCAAGCTCGTAGGATATATCAAAGGGTTATAAAGAAATTCCGCGCTGGAATTTCCCAAATTTGTCCAATGGACAAACTTTTCATAACCGTATTCGTTACAAATAAATTTAAAATTGAAACTATAGTTTCAAACTATTTAAAAGTTAAAAGTTAATATATAAATAAATAAGAATTTCTAATAATATGAAAAAAATTAAAACAATAATAGCAATTTTACTAGTTGGGGCACTAATCATAATTAGTGGATGTTCACAAAAACAAATAATTGATGAAGGTGGAATTATTGCGCCTGAAGAAAACCAATTTGTTGAAATTATTTTAACAAAACAAGACTGTCTAAATAACAATGGAAAAGTTTCAGGTGATTTAATCTGTGAATTTAATAAACCTAAAATTTACTCAGAAAATGAAGAAATCCCACAAGATTATGCGAATGGACAATTATTAATATATGATGTAACAAAAGAAGTTTGTGAAAAAAATAATGGATATAAAACTTTTGACGGGAATGGAATTGAATTTTGCTTTATCCCTCTAGACAATTTACCTAAAATAATTGATAGAGGTGGAATTATAGCACCTGAAGAAAATTCACAATAATAGAAATAATAAATAAAATAATATACAAAATTTAAAAAATAAAATATAAAAATTAATTAAAATAATTAATTAATTTTAATCTCAGAAGTAGCCATAACTTCATTAGTTAAATCATTAATCACTACACTCTTTTTCTCAGAAACTAATTGTTCCCTAATTTTATCCTTAACTTCATCTAACCCAATAACTTCTGCGTCAGTTCTACCAGTTAACTTAATAACATGAAATCCAAATTGAGTCTTAACAGGTTTACTTGTATAATCATCAACATTCTCTAAATCAAATGCAGCAGCCTCAAACTCAGCAACCATAGCACCCTTACCAAAAAATCCTAAATCACCACCATTTGGACCACTTGGACCAGTTGAAAACTCCTTAGCTAATTTAGCAAAATCATCTCCATTATCTAACATCTCAATAACCTCATTAGCCTTATCCTCTGTCTCCAATAAAATATGACTTGCCTTAATTTGACCCGCTTTATTAAAATACTGACTATTAGAATTATAAAAATTTAAAATTTCCTCATCACTAACTTCCACCTTACTACTAGCCATATCATCAACATATAACATAATAGTTCTTTGAACAACATAAAAATCAACTAACTCATCAAAAGTAAAACTCTTATTAACTAAACTAACTTTAAAAACATCTAAACTTTGCCCAGACTGAATTAAATTAGTATTAAAAGAATCAATAACTTCCTCCCTATCAACAACAAACCCACCCTCAATAGCCTTATCAAATAAAATAGAAAATAAAATTGTTTGATTTAATAACTGACCTCTAGGAATATTCTCAACAACACTCTCATCAGCACCTTGTGAATATAATGAAATATAAATATTTCTATTTAAATCAGACTCTAAAATATCCTTACCATTAGCAACAGCTAAAACTTTTGAATCAGAATTTAACTCAGTCCCTAAAATCTCACCAGACAACTTATCTGAAGTATTACTTTTATCATCAAGATTTAAAAAACAAAAAATTGCTAAAGCAAAAAATAAAACAGCAACCATTACAACTACAATAGTTTTCTTATTCTTAAAATCAATTACTTTCTTATCAGCTTTCTTCTTAGTCTTAGTAATAGATTTTTTATCAACAGTTTTTTCAGATTTTGAATCAACTTTTTTATCTACTTTCTTAATAGTTTTTTTATCAACTGATTTAGCATTTGATTTCTCTACTGTCTTTTTTTCTTTTTTAACAGTATCTTTTTTAACAACATTTTTTTTAATAGTATCCTTTTTAATTGAACTATCTTTAGTTTTCAAGTTTTTTACTTCTTTACTCATAAAATTATAAATAATTTAATCTTTATAAATTAAATTAAAAAAAAGTTAAAAAAATATAAATAAATAATTAAAATAAAATAAAATAAAAAACAAATCATACAAAAATTATAAATAAATAAACAAATCATTAAATAAACCAAATAATAAATATAATTATGATATTAAAATTCGATAAAGTAAATCTTAGCCACGCAGACAAAAAAATATTTGAAAACCTAGACTTCGTACTAAACTCTAGCGACAAAATAGGAATAATCGGAGAAAACGGAATTGGAAAAACATCTTTCTTTAACTTAATTCTAAAACAGATTAAAGACAACCAAAACAAAGACATCATAATAAACAACACAAATGTAGGATACCTACCACAAACACAAAACCAAACACAAAACAACAACCAAAAAAAACTAAAAGAACTAGAACAATTAATGCTAGAAGACACTATTTTAGCTAACCCCGAAAAATACGAACAAATACTAGAAGAATACAACAACCTAACAAATCAAAACATCTCACAAAAAGAACAAGAATTAATCACTCTTTTCAAATTCAACAAAGAACTCTACCAAAAAGAAAAACAAACACATAACTTAAGTGGAGGAGAAACAACAAAACTAAACTTAATAAAAATTCTAGCGCAAGAAAATGACTACTACTTACTAGACGAACCAACAAATCATCTAGACCAGCAAACAAAACAAATATTATACAAATACCTAAACAATAATGTTAAAACATACATAATAATATCTCACGATGTAGAACTCCTAAACAAATGCACAAAAAAAATAATTGAAATCGACAACTCCAAATTCAAAATTTATCACGGAAACTACGATCACTACATCGAAGAAAAACAAAAAGAAATTCAAATTCTACTAAAAACAAAATCCCACAACCAAAACCAAATCAACAAAATAAACCAAAACATCGAAAACATAAAACAATGGAGTGCTAAAAAATTATCCGAAATGACAACTCACCTAAAACACGGACAAGCAACTGGAAACTTTGGAGCAGGTCGTGGAAGTCCAGACTCTGGAATGAGAGAAACCAAAAAAAAAGTTGAAAAAATGAGAAATAAATTAGACGCACTACAAATTCCAGAAATCAAAACAGAAGAAGAAATTAAAATAAAATATCTTGAATTTGTAAAACCATACACAAATGTAGTAAAAATAAATAACCTAGAAAAAAATTATAAAAACCTAAACCTAAAAATAAAAGAATTGACATTTGAAAATAACGAAAAAATCGCAATTCAAGGAAAAAACGGAAGTGGGAAATCAACACTACTAAAATTAATCACAAGAGAAATTAAACCAGACAACGGACAAATAACTCTAGCAGAAAATTTAAAAATCGGATACTTGTCCCAAAAAATAAAAAATAAAAACAATAAAAACACATTACTTCAAGAACTACAAGAATTAAAACTAGACTTAGAAGAACACGAACTAAGAAAATACCTAGGAAAATTTTTATTCATCAAAAACCAATGCTTCAAAATAATGAAAGATTTATCAGGAGGAGAACTAATCAGGATAGAACTATTAAAATTAATATTAACAGGTTCAAACTATCTAATATTAGACGAGCCAACAAACCACTTAGACATCAAAGCAAAAGATGTGCTTGCTACTGCGCTAGCAGACTTTCCAGGACCAATTTTAATTGTTAGTCATGATGATTATTTCTTAGATAAATTTGTAACAAGAAAAATAAATTTAGAAGAATACAATAAATAATTTTTTGCTCAAATAAAATATGTAACAAAAAATAAATTAAATAAATTTATAATTTAATCTAATTATTTAATTAAATTATTCTTCTAAACCATAAGAAGAAAAAATATTTTTCTCAACAAAAGTTTCATCTTTAAAACTTCCAAGATTTGTATTAACTTCAATACTTATTGTGCTTTCAACATTTTTATTTAAACAACTTGAAACATCAAATTTCAATTTACCTTTATACTCACCTGAAATTGAGCAATCAACTCCTCCCAACTTAATATAATTAATAGTAATTGTTTTTTCAGTATTAAAATATAATTCATTATCAATTAAAGCTGTAATTCCATAAACTTTATTATTTAATAAATTTTCATAATTACTTAAATCATCAACTTCTTCAGATTCTTCATTCATCATAACTTGCAAAGGTATAAATGCTAAAGTTACTACAATTAATAAAGCTAAAATACTATAACTTGTAGATTGCGCACTACAATTTTTAAAATTCATAATTTAAAAATAACAAAATCCATTCTTAAATATATCTATAACTTTTTTAATGATAAATAAAAATATTACTAATTAAATCTAAAAATTAAATAAATTTTATTTTTTTGATTATTTTAAATTATTTTTAATTTTCAAGTAATTAAACATTAATATAAGAACAAAATATAAAATATAACTATGAAAAAAAAGATTGCTTATTTTAGTGCAGAAATTGGATTAAATCAAACTATGAAAACTTACTCAGGAGGATTAGGGATTTTAGCTGGAGATACAACAAAAGCTATGGCTGATTTAAAAGTTCCATTTTGTGTTGTAACATTATTATATAAAAAAGGATTTTTTGAGCAAGAAATTCAAAATGATTATCAAAACGAATTAGAAGATACTTGGGATTTTCAAAATATATTAGAATATACTGGAAAAACATCAACAGTAAACATTTGTGGAGAAGACATTATTGTAAAAATTTGGAAATATGAAGTTCAAGGAACATCAGGATACAAAGTCCCAGTTTATTATTTAGACACAGACATTAATGAAAATCCAAAATGGGCTCAATCAATTACAAATAAATTATATCAAGGAAATAGATTACATCAAGAAATTGTTTTAGGAATTGGAGGAGTTCGAGCTTTACAATCAATTGAAGAAAACGAAATTGAAATATTCCATATGAATGAAGGTCATAGTTCATTTTTAACTCTGGAATTATACAAACAACACGGTGAAAAAACTGGACATTGGGACGAAAAACATGTTAGAGATAAATGTGTATTCACAACTCACACGCCAGTTCCAGCAGGTCACGACAAATTTGAATACGAAGAAATCTTTAATGCTCTAAGACCAGAAACTGGATTAATTCCACACCAAATTAAAAAATTAGCCGGTGATGAAATGTTAAACACAACTAAACTTGCAATGAGTTTTTCAAACCACATTAATGCTGTATCAGTAAAACATGGAGAAGTTACAAGACAAATGTTTCCAAAATACGAAATTCATTCAATTACAAATGGAATTCATGCAAATACCTGGGTTCATCCAAAATTACAAGAATTATTCGATAGAAAAATACCAGACTGGAGAGAAAATAATGAAAAATTAAATAATATTGAAAACATTTCAGACTCAGAATTAGTTCAAGCTCACAATGAAATTAAAGATGAATTAATTGAATTTGTAAATGAAAATAATGTAACTGGGGCAAAATTAGAAAAAGATGTTTTAACTTTAGGTTTTGCTAGAAGATTTGTAAAATATAAAGAAGCAGATTTAATTTTTCAAGATATGGAGAGATTAAAAAAATTAAATAAAAAAATTCAATTTATTTTTGCTGGAAAATCCCATATTAATGATGGAATTGGAAAAGGAATTATGCAACAAGTAATTCAACACGCAAGAGATTTAAATGGACAAATTGAAATTGCTTTTGTAGAAAATTATAATATTGATATTGCTAAAAAATTAATTTCAGGTTGTGATATTTGGTTAAATATGCCAATCCCACCAATGGAAGCTTCAGGAACTTCTGGAATGAAAGCAGCTGTTAATGGATGTTTACATTTTTCAAGATTAGACGGTTGGTCAATTGAAAGTTTTGAGAGAAATGGTGGTGGTTTCCCAATTACAAATAGAGATGATTTTTATAATTTATTAGAATATAAAATCATTCCTAAATTTTACAATAATTTAACAAATCAATGGGTAAACGAGATGAAATTAGCTATTGGTAATTCTGGAAGTTATTTTAATACTCATAGA